>Ga0208492_1000052_pt1 | contig 119574 bp, 110 predicted proteins | sample Subbioar_CSW14AB_FD_184820 | JGI IMG/M metagenome (GOLD analysis project Ga0208492, IMG submission 184820) | Serpentinite rock and fluid subsurface biosphere microbial communities from McLaughlin Reserve, California, USA - CR12Mar_CSW14AB (SPAdes) | ecosystem: Environmental > Terrestrial >...
CACTGCTGAGATTTTTATCTTCTACAGCGCCATATTGTATGTTGACGGTTTTAAACTGGTCTTCCGACAAATCCACCATGTCTGCTTCTTCAACTTTGGTTTCTTCTGCCGGCGTAGCTTCTGCATTCCCTTTGGAAGAGCAGGATGAAAGCCACACAATGGCAGCAGTGAGTATAACCAATGAACTTAAAAATTTCTGTTTCATATTTATAATATTTAACCCGTTTTAATTAATTGATGCCACCAATAAATTCGATAGCAATGACGGTTTGATTGTATTGATTTAAAAGTTTTGTGTATTCCTGTTTTACAACAACAGCATTGTTGAGTGATTGCGTCAATTCATAATATCCGATTTCACCGGCCGTAAAAGCTTTTTGCGCCTGGGTGATGATAAGATTGGCTTGCGGTAAAGCTGTATTGCGGTAGTAGTTGATTTGAACTCTTTGTTTTTGCAATTCGCCAAACAGCCTTGTCAATTCAGCCTGAAGATTGTATTGATAATTGGTCAGTTCTGCTTCACGGCGCACCCGGTTTACTTCTGCCGCTTTTACTTTTTCTTTTTGCGCCTTGGCAAATATGGGAATGCTGATGCCCAAATTAACCCCTTGGAAACGACTGCCAACACCATAATATTTATCAACTCCATTCACAGTTTGATAACCTACTAAAGACTGGTTGAAATAACCTACCGAGAAATCAGGTTTTAATCTTGACTGCTCAACAGCTTTCTCCCGGTTTGCAATATCAATCTGCTGCTTAATAAATGCCAGTGTAGGGTTGGCAGCAACGGCAGCAGTATCAAAATTTAACTGTACCTGCTTTTCAATAAGTGAAGTGTCGGCAATGGCCGTAACAGAAGAATCTGCAGTAAACACTTTCAACCGGTTTAATTCAATACGGTAATCTTCTTCTGCATTTCTCAATTGCGCCTTTATCTCATTCACCTTGCTTTCAGCATTGTAGTTTTCCAGCGCATTTGTTTCACCCGTTTTGTACCGCAACGCTGATGCCCTTAATACATTTTCGTAAATAGCCAGCAGTTCTTTCAGCAACCTTATTTCCTCTATCCAAAAACTTAACTGGTAGTATGATATTTTTGTATTAGCCGCCAGTTCAGTTTGATAAACTTTCAATTGCAACTCACTGCTTTTGATATTTGACTCGGATAGTTTTATGAGACTTTTAAAGTAAGCCGGATTCGGTATGCTTTGATTAATGCTGAAATTATTGTCATACCCTATACGACTATTATACTGCCCAAATGTGAGACCAACATTCGTTTTGCCATAATCCTTAACTGTTTTTTTCAATTGCTGCTGATAGCTTATATCCAGCGTTCCCACTTTTACCAACGGGTTATTCTCCATAGCAGATGACACGGCATCATTAAGATTTATGACTGTCTTTGGTTGTTGAGCAATTGCTACAAATGATGAGGCAAAAAACAGGATGAGCAATGAAGCCAGTCCTTTTGTTACATCAGTCTTCTTCGTTTTCGGTTTTATCTTTTCAAACCACGTATAAAGGACCGGCAAAACCACCAACGTAAGAAAGGTTGCTGTAATTAATCCGCCTATTACAACCGTCGCTAACGGTTTTTGTACTTCCGCTCCGGCACCTGTAGATAAAGCCATTGGTAAAAAGCCCAATGAAGCAACTGTAGCGGTCATTAATACCGGTCGCAATCTTACAGAAGTTCCTTTTAAAATAATTGCATTTATATCTGTCATGCCTTCTTTTTTTAACCGGTTAAACTCACTGATTAGGACAATACCATTTAATACCGCCACACCAAACAATGCGATAAAACCAACACCTGCAGAAATGCTGAATGGCATACCCCGGAACCATAATGCGAATACACCACCAATAGCACTCATCGGTATAGCTGTAAATATTAGTAAGGAATATTTAATTGAACCAAACGTAAAGAAGAGAAGCAGCAGAATTAATGCTAATGCCACAGGGACAGCAACAGATAATCTTTTGTTAGCCTCTTCAAGATTTTTAAATTGCCCACCATAAGTAATAAAGTAACCGGGGGGCATTTTTACCTGCTTCTCAATTTTTTCCTGCATTTCTTTTACAACTGATGAGATGTCCCTGCCTCTTGTATTAAACCCTACAATGATTCTTCTTTTGGCATCTTCCCGTTGTATCTGGTTAGGGCCTAACTGCAAATTGACATCTGCTACCTGTTCCAATGGGATCTGATTACCATCAGGGGCAGCTACGAATAATCCTTTTACGTCATCAATATTCTGGCGGCCTGTTTTTTCTAACCTGACCACCATATCAAACCGTTTCTCACCTTCATAAACAATACCTGCGGCTTCACCTGCAAAAGCAGCGCTGATGGTGCGGTTTATATCTTCTACATTTAAACCAAACTGTGCAATCTTATCCCTGTTTAGTTTCACTACAATCTGCGGTAGCCCGGTTACCTGTTCTACATATAAATCTTCTGCACCTTTTACCGTAGGTACAATCACACCGATTTTTTTTGCCAGGTCAGCCAGTATATCGAGGTCTTCTCCAAATATTTTAATACCTACATCCTGGCGTACACCTGAAATCAATTCATTAAAACGAAGTTGAATGGGTTGAGATAACCCATAGGAAACACCGGGAATTTTTTCCAGTTCCTTTTGCATCAGTTCGGCCAGTTCTTCCCGGTTATGTGCACTGGTCCATTCTTTTTTATCTTTTAAAAGAATGGTAATGTCACAAGCTTCTATGGGCATAGGGTCGGTTGGTATCTCAGAGGCACCAATCTTTCCAATTACTTCTTTTACTTCAGGAAATTTTTTCATCAGTAAATCGGAAGCCTGCGTTATCTTGTCAATTGTCTGACTTAATGAGCTACCTGTTAACAACCTTGTTTCCACAGCAAAATCTCCTTCTTCCAATGTGGGAATAAATTCGCCACCTAATGTTTTAAAAATAATCAAGCTGATTATAAATACGCCAACAGCTATACTCACTACCAATAATTTCATCTTTAAAGCACCACGTATTAATGGCGTATATAGTCGTTGGAAAAACTTCATCATTTTATCAGAAAGGTTTTGCTTGTGGCTTATTTTTTTACTTAAAACAAGTGCACTCATCATAGGTACATAAGTAATCGAAAGTAAGAAGGCCCCTAGAATGGCAAATGATACCGTTTGAGCCATTGGGCCGAACATTTTTCCTTCAATTCCAACAAGTGCTAAAATTGGTAAGTAAACGATTAATATGATAATCTCACCAAAGGCTGCCGCATTTCTAATTTTTGAAGCCGAAAGAAATACCTCACTATCCATTTCAGCTTGTGTAAGGGGTTCTTTAGATTTTCTATTTGCCAGATGATGCATTGTTGCTTCAACAATGATAACTGCTCCATCTACAATCAACCCAAAGTCAATAGCACCTAAACTCATAAGATTACCCGACACACCAAACAGGTTCATCAACGAAATAGCAAAAAGCATTGCAAGCGGAATTACGGAAGCCACTATCAACCCGGAGCGGATATTACCAAGGAAAACCACCAATACAAAGATTACAATCAAAGCACCTTCAATTAGGTTCGTTTTTACAGTTCCAATAGCCCTGCTAACTAAAGCACTTCTGTCAAGAAAGGGTTCAATGACCACACCTTCCGGCAAGCTTTTCTGAATCTGTAAAATTTTATCTTTTACACTATTAATTACAATGCTGGAATTTGCTCCCTTGAGCATTAATACAATGCCACCAACTACTTCCCCTTCTGCATTACGGGTTAATGCCCCGTATTGTGTAGCATGACCCAACTGTACTGTAGCAATATCCCTTACCAGCACGGGTGCACCACCGGAAGTTCTTGTAACTACAATTTTTTCTATGTCAGTGATTGTTTTAATAAAGCCTTCGCTGCGGATAAAATAAGCATTGGGCTTTTTATCTATATATGCACCACCCGTATTCTGATTATTCTTTTCAAGGGCATTAAATACATCTGCTATGGATAGATTATAGCTGCGAAGCTTATCTGTATTCAATGCAATTTCATATTGCTTTAAAAGACCGCCGAAGCTACTTACATCAGCAATACCGGGTGTACCAAGCAATTGACGACGGACAATCCAATCCTGTATCGTCCGAAGCGACATGGCATCGTATTTATCTTCATATCCTTTTTTTGCATGTAAAACATATTGATAAATCTCACCTAATCCCGTAGAGATAGGAGCCATCTCAGGATTGCCAATATTATTTGGTATTTGGTTACGGGCTTCTATAAGCCGTTCACCTACTTGCTGACGAGCCCAATATATGTTAGCATCATCATGAAATACAACAGTAACTACAGATAATCCAAACCTTGATATGGAACGGATTTCCTTGATTTCGGGAATCGTAGCCATTGTTTGCTCGACAGGAAAGGATATTAACTGTTCTACTTCCTGAGCCGCTAATGATGGACTAATAGTAATTATTTGCACTTGATTGTTGGTGATATCCGGCACAGCATCAATCGGCAATTTTTTTGCCGAATAAACGCCCCATATTATTAATGCAAGTGTAAACAGGCCAATGACCAATTTATTTTTTATGGAGAATTGAATGATTTTATTGAGCATATTTCTATTTAATGTTTTGAAACAAGACGATAATACTTAATTATTATTCCGGCTATCGCCATCAGCATAATAATGCCAAGCACTATCAGTGTAACAATTTTTGTAACCCGCATCCACAATGGCTTTACAGGGTCTTTGATCTTCCTGTAAACTGGTTTACGGCGGGTCTTTGACTTTCTTTTCTTAGTCATAACCTCGTGGTAGCCGAAATAATAAAAATGCAAAAGTCAGCGCATGATAACTGCACTGATACGAGAGGGGGTTAAGCAGTTATTTTGGGAGGCTGCCAGATAGAATAGGAAACTTCTGAATTAAAGTTTTCGTTATAAAGAGGAAACTTCTCAGATTGGAAACCGATTTTTGCAACCTGAACTTTGTTCAAAGGATTATAAAAGGCTGACGCTGCGCAGCACGAACAGGTGCAAAAAGGTGTGCATGCTTCTTTCGAATGATTATGCTCCTGGTGATTGGAAGAAGCTGAAACTTTTACTTCTGATTTTGCATCACATTCCGTGCTGTCGCTGCATGGAAGGCATGACAGGTAGAGCAGGAAAAAGCCTAAAAAGAAAAATAAAAATTTCATTGTTGCAAAAATAGCAGGATATGTTGCAATATTCACCAGAAATAGGCTCCTAAAATGGTAATGTGGTTGCAAAAAGCGGAGAATCAACCTGTTTTTACCGATTTCGCAACCCTTTTTTGCCCCATTTGGCACTCACAAAGAACAAAGCAAACCCACTCAGCACCGTTACCAGGCCAAATATTGAAAAAGCCCGAAGCAGCCAGTTGCCGATATGATCCCGGCTTTCATAATCCATCGTGTGCATCATCCACAGAAAATCAAATATTCTCCATTTGTTGTTCCTGAATTTTTGAACGGTACCTAATTCACTGGCAACGTAAACGGTCGTTTTTGAAGGATGCTCAAAGGTAATGGCATAAGCAGGCAGAGGGCTTTCCCGGTATTCGTGATGACCATTTGTACCTGTCAGGTATTCAACTGATTTTACTTTTGGTTCACCATTAAATCTCATTTTGGCTACTTCAACTGCTTCTTCTTTTGTCAATGACCCACGAAGCTTACCTGTTTCTGCATTGGCAAGATGATTCATTGCCTGTATGTCATGTTCATGATTAGATTCATTGTGAATGGCACTTATACAACGAACCTGGTAAAAAGGCTTTCCAAGAATTTCAATCAATTGGATAGATACAACCGAATCAATGGAGTGAACTTTTTTTATTGTATCCAGCACTACTGTAGGACTAACCAGAGAAATATCAGATGAGAGTAGTGGTGCATTTTTCTTTTGAAAATCTCCATGCACTTCACCCATATTGCTCCAACTGAAATAAAGGCCGCCAATTGTCCATAATAAAAACTGGATGCCAAGAAAAACGCCCAGCCAGCGGTGTGTTTTACGGATGTAGTAGTGTTTGCTCTTTGCCATAAACAGTAGTATTATTTACAAGTATGAGAAATAAAAATACAGTCAATATAATCAGTAGCCATGTGCATCAATAACCCGACAGATACGATACGGAATTTCGGAAACAAAAACAACAAAGCGTATATAACTATGGCGATATAACTATGCAGGGGGTGAAAACCAATACTGCAACGGCAGGGATGATAAATGGGGATTGCCCATAAATGGTCAAAATCTATCAACATTGTTAACAATAATACCAGGTAAGCTTGTTTCCATCGTTTTCTGAAAAAGACAGAAGCAATTCCTAAGGGAAAAACAAAATGAAGAAAATAATGAATACTCTTCTGAACAATTTCCATTTTTTATTCGCTAATGCTATTTTACTTTCAGCAAACTTGCATTAATAGCTACTACAATTGTACTTACACTCATCAGTACAGCACCAGCAGCGGGGCTCAACAATATTCCCATCTTGTATAACACACCTGCCGCCAATGGTAAAGCCACCACATTATACCCTGTGGCCCAAATCAAATTCTGAATCATCTTCCTGTAAGTGGCTTTACCAAACTGAATGAGTGAAACAACATCTTTCGGATTGCTGTTAACCAATACAATCCCTGCTGTTTCGGCGGCAATATCAGAACCTGAACCGACTGCTATTCCTACATTGGCCTGCGCCAATGCAGGAGCATCATTTACGCCGTCACCCGTCATAGCAACATATTCACCTTTATTCTGGAGTTCTTTTATCTTCTCTAACTTTTGATGTGGTAATACTTCTGCAATAAAACTGTCCATCCCCAACCGTTCACTTACCCCTTTCGCCACAGTTGCATTATCACCTGTTAATAAGATTGCCTTGATATTATTTTCATGCAATGTTTTAATAGCATCTGCAGATTCAGGTCTTATTTCATCAGCCAGTGCAATGGAACCGGCAATATCATCATCAATTAATACAAAGACTAATGTCTCTTCTTCCTTTACAACACTGTCCTTTGTAAGAAAAGTAAATTTTTCTTTTAAGTATCCGGGGCTAACCACCATTACATCTTTTCTTTCAATTATGCCGGTTATACCTTTTCCTGTGATTGCCTCAAAACCTATTACGGCAGGAAGTACAAGGTTCAGTTCTTTTGCTTTCGTTGTTATACCCGTTGCTATTGGATGTTCTGAATTTTGTTCAAGAGCCGCAGCGTATTGGAGAACCTGTTCCTGTGTATATTTATCATTATGCGTTACATACCGTACTACCTGAAATTTTCCTACTGTCAGCGTTCCTGTTTTATCAAATACTAATGTGGTTATTTTTCTTGCATTTTCAAAAGCTGTCCTGTTTTTTATCAGTAAACCATGTTTTGCTGATAATGCTGTTGATTTTGCCACTACCAACGGCACCGCCAATCCCAAAGCATGGGGGCAACAAATCACAATGACTGTCACCATCCGCTCAATGGAAAACGCTAAGTCTTTTCCTGATAAATACCATACGAGAAATGTGGTGATGCCTGCTACAATAGCAATCAGCGTAAGCCATTTTGCTGCCCTGTCTGCAATTAATTGTGTTCTGGATTTTGATTTTTGTGCATCCTGCACCAGCTTTATCACCTGGGATAAGTATGAGTCCCCGGTACTATGTGACACAGAAACTTTTATAGCCCCGTTTCCATTTATTGAACCAGCTATCACTTTATCACCTTTTGTTTTCTCCACTGGTTTTGATTCGCCGGTGAGCATGGATTCATTAAGGTAACTTTCCCCATCCACGATAACGCCATCTGCTGCAACCTTCTCACCGGGCTTAATGAGTATCACATCATTTTCTTTCAGGGATTCTGTTTTTACATCTGTTATATTTTCTCCATTGACTAAATGAGCATCATCCGGCATCAATTGTACAAGGAGTTCTAATTCTCTTGAAGCGCCGGCAACGGATCTCATTTCAATCCAGTGGCCCAGCAGCATTATTAAAATCAAAGTGGCCAGTTCCCAAAAGAAATCCATTCCTTTTAACCCGAATACAGTAGCTACGCTGTATATGTAAGCAACAGAAATAGCAAATGCTACCAATGTCATCATGCCGGGATTCTTGGCTCTCATTTCACCAACCAATCCCTTTAAAAAAGGCCAGCCACCATAAAAAAATACAACAGAAGATAAAACGAGCAATATATATTTTGAACCGGGGAAACTGAAATGAATATTCAACCAGTGCTGAATCATTTCCGATAACAGCATAACGGGAATCGTAAGAATCAGCACAACATAAAAACGTTTTTTAAAATCTGCTATTCCTGACGAATGAGCATCATGGCCATCGTGTTTACCAGGTTTTGCAAGTGGCACTAAAGTCATTCCACATAAAGGGCATTTGCCAGGCCCGTCCTGCACAACCTGCGGATGCATGGGGCAGGTGTATTTCTGGAAGCCTTGTGACGTTCGCATTTCAACAACAGGGGCAACATGACCTTCATGTGAAGCAATTGCTTCTTTTTTGGATTCAGTATGTTGATGCTGCAAATGAGAATGTTCTTTTTCTTTTGCATCAACAGGAACGAGATTCATTCCGCATTTGGGACAACTGCCGGGTTCGTTTTTCACAATTTCAGAATGCATTGGGCAGGTGTACCGTTGTTGATTGTAGTGATTATGTTCCATAAAACATTTTTATTTGTTTTTAAGAAATCAATAGTGCCATGTTAATCCAATTCCCCATTTGTAATCGCTGTCATAATTTGTGCTGATGGAAAATGATTTTGCAATCATATACCTTGCCGCTACATTAAATTCCTTGTCGGTATTTACCCTGAAATCAAAAAAGAAATTATTACTGAGGGGTAAATCCCGTCTTTCCAATTGCAGCCTTAAACGGCCTGTTTGGTCAATCCGCCATTCGGAACGGATAAGCATAGGCAATAAATAATAAAAGCCTGCATCAAAAACCCGTCGGTTATCCTTTGAGTTTGGCTTGTTTGCTAATGGAAGCGTTTTGTTTTTTCGGTAATCATAGCCTATATAAAAGGCGAAGTATTGTTTTTTATCGAGGTAACGGAGTAAATGCGTTTCCGTTTCGTAATTACCTTTCCAGCTAACACGTCCTTCAAACTCCAAAGCCATCTTATTATTTGAAATATTTCCACTCAGCCAGGCACCTTGTGAGTGTACTGATAAATCAAACCAGGGATAAAGAACATTATCTTCTTTCTTTAATATTTTGTACCCGTTTTTTGCAAATTCGTTTTGCTCACTTCCTTCATAGCTTACAATACGGGCCATACCTGCCATCATGTGGTATAAAATATGACAATGAAAAAACCAGTCCTGTTGTTCGTTGGCATCAAATTCAATGGTTACAGTTTCCATTGGCTTAATATCAAATGTATGTTTCATGGGAGAATACTCGCCCTGTGCATTGATGAAGCGGAAGAAATGGCCATGCAAATGCAGAGGGTGCCGCATCATGGTATTATTGGTCAATACAAATCTTACCCTTTCCCCTTTTCGGATAAGAATTTTATCAGCAGCCGATAAAGTTTTAAAATCAAACGACCAAACATACCGGAGCATATTGCCTGTGAGTGTAAGCTTTACTTCCCGTGGCACCAATGATGAATCCAATGTGGTGGGATGTAATGCCCGGAGCATATTGTAATTAAATTCCCCCGGCATATCCATTTTCATATCCATGCCGCCCATGCCGTTCATTTGCATACCGTCCATGCTATTCATATCCATTTCTTTTTTGGGAGATGAATTTTCATTGGGCATATTGATATTTTTCATGTCCATACCCGGCATATTACCCATATCCATGCCGCCCATTTCTTTCATCATTTTAAAATAATTCAGCCTAGGAATATCTGGGGCTTTTATAACAGGGCCGTTACCAAAATAGGCAGATGAATACCCGGTTACATCCCATGAAGTAGCCCTAAGTTCTGCAGTTCCTGTATCGGGCACAGTAATCAATACATCATAAGTTTCTGCGATAGCAATTTCCAGCTTGTTTACATTAACCGGGTTTACATTAATACCATCAGCGGCGATAATCCGCATATAGCTGTTGGCATACTGGAGGTTGAAGTAGGTAGAAGCAGAACCATTGATAATCCTAAGCCGGATTATTTCTCCGGGCTTTGCATCTTTAAATTCATTTGTTTCATGCCCGTTTAATAAGAATTTATTGTAATAAACATCTGATACATCCATGGCAGGCATGCGCTGCCATTCCTGTTTCAGTTTATCTTTAAATGCACCTGCTGCAATAGCTTCTCCATAGCTCTGCAATGCGCCTTTTTTAATGGCATACCATTCGCCACCACGTTTCAGGTAACGCATTACCTGGTGCGGGTTTTCATCTGTCCAGTCGGATAATAATATTACATACTCTTTCAATTGCGGCTCCGGCTGGGCAGGGTGGATTACAATAGAACCATACAAACCACTTTGCTCCTGCAACATAGTATGGGAGTGATACCAATAAGTGCCGCTTTGTATTAATGGGAAAGTGAACGTATAAGTTTCGCCAGCTTCCACTGGAGAAGTTGTTAAATAAGGAACGCCATCTTCTTTATTGGGTAATAATAAGCCATGCCAGTGGATGGATGTTTCCATCTTCATCATGTTATGTACCCTGATAATAGCAGTATCGCCTTCAGTAAATTCAAGAATTGGGGCCGGTATCTGCCCGTTAATGGCAATAGCATGACGGCGTTTGCCGGTAAAGTTTACCATTGTATCGGTTACATATAAATCATACTCCACTTTTTTAGCCTGGTATATGTTTCCGGGAGCAAGTTGGGTTTTCTTTAAAGGGAAATTGTACGAAGTTATTTTTTTGGGTACATCATCCATTGCTCCTGACATGGAGTGATTCATCTGTGCAAAAGTGCAAGCCGGAATCAGGAAAACAAGTGAAAGCAGTTTCTTCATAATGATAGTATTTATTGTTTTGTCTGCTTGTAATTCTTTTTACGGGCCGGGTTATTGTCAGGAAAACGCAATGTATCCATCGGATTTTTCAGCGGCATTTTCATGTTGTCCATCCCGGGCATGTTCATGTGCTTCATGTCTTTTATGTTCATTGATGAATCCATTTTCATCTTATCCATTCCCGGCATGTTGTTCATATCTTTCATGTTCAGGGAAGAATCCATTTCCATACCCTTCATATCTTTCATTTTATCCATTCCTTTCATGTTTTTCATGTTCTTCATCTTATCCATTACTTTCATGTTTGTCATGTCCTTCATATTGTTCATGCCTGTATTTTTATCCATACCGGGCATACTCATGTCTTTCATATTCACGGAAGAATCCGTTTTCATGTTTTCCATTCCCGGCATATTATTCATATCGTTCATACCCGGCATGGTATCGTTCATTTTCACTGCCGTATCATTTTTCATATCCATATTCTTCATGTCTTTCATATCGCCTCCGTCACCATGACCTTTCATTAAATACCTGCCCATTGGCCCCACACCTACCACATGTGTAAGTTTTGCGCCATGATGCCCGGTAATTGACAAAAAGATAGCAGCGATTATTGCAGCAAGCAATACAATAATTTCAAATGAACGCCGGTTGATTTTAAAAAAAGCACCGATGCTTTTCAGTAAAAAAGTAATACCGCTCATCCAAAGCGTCAGTTGTGCATATTTTTCATGTTGTTCAAATATTTCCAATGCTGCCTTAGGAGCATTTGCTGATGGTTCTGCATGAAAAATCGTGCTGGCGGCAAGAGAGGAGATAAATGCTCCTCCCATAATAACAAGAGTAACCCATTTTATCTGCTTCAGGTCTTTCCAAACCAGCACGGCCTGCAATGCGGCAGCCAGTAAAATAAGTACAATGGGGAAATGTACTGCCAATGGATGTAAGGAAGGAAAATCTTTGAACATACTTGATGATTTACTGCTGATATTATTTGAGGATTCTGAAATCTAATTCAACCCTTATCTTTTCCCATGCTACAGCAACCCTGACGGTTTCGCTATTTCCTGTTTCAATAAAATATTGCAACCGCTCGGTATGATTAACTTTTTTCGGTTTTACCTTAATCCTGATAATATCATCCTTTTCATCATACTCTGTGGCAAGGTGCTGTTTCCAGTTTTTATTAATAATCAGTGTCCATTCCTTTTTACCGGGAATAGAGAAAATTGCATATTTACCGGCTGGTATTTCTTTGCCATTTACAACAAATGCCTTTGGCATTTCCAGGGTAGTGGCATCATGTGCGCCGGTTACCCAGACTTCATCATAAGGAACAAGACCGCCCCAAATAATTCTGTTGCGAACTCCGGGGGAGTGATAATTAATTTTTATACTATCACCATTAACAATAGTAAAAGCCATTGATTTGATACTTTTTTTAGATGTATCTTTTACGAGGTTGGGATTGTAACAAACCTCTTCTTTTTTCGTTTGCTGTCCATAAACAGAAAAACTGCAGGAGATAATTATTGTCAGCAGTATGAGTAATTTTGATTTCATATTAAAAGCTTTATTTTGTTTATACTTTTTGAGCGCTGATTAATTGAACTTCTCCGAAAATGGTCCTGAATCTTTTTTTAATTATTACATTTTCAAAGCCGGCTTCTGATATGAGTTTTGGTAAAATTCCTTTGGCATTTGCTTCAGTAGATTTCATCCCGTCAAGCCATCTAATCATATTAAAAAGCTGCCGCTGCAACCATGAATAAGACCGGCCAAAATCAGCAATATGTACCTGACCATTTTTGTCTATAACCCTGAATAATTCAGCCAGCACGGTTCTTTTAGTATCTGTGTCAAGATGATGAAACACCAGGCAGGAAATTATTCTGTCAAACGCATTTCGTTGAAATGGCAAATGCTTTCCGTCGTAGTCCAATAAAAAAATATCCAGCTTTTCTTCTTTTATCTTTTTTGCTGCTTTATCCAATATTTCTGTATCAATATCAATACCTGTTACTTTTGCTCCCGGTGATGATTGTTTTGTCATGATAGTTAAGGTGGCAGTGCCACAGCCAAAATCCAATACTTTTATTCCTGCCGGAATATTTGCTGTTTCAATCAATGCCTGTTTAATTTTCCTTTCAGGCATAGTAATGCTGATAAAAAAATCATATAATGGAGTTAACCATTTAAAACGAAGTGCAGGTATAAATTTTGCTTGCCTCACCACAATGCTTTTGTTTTTAAATTAATATTATGGTTAAATCAGGTTCAAAAAGAAACTCCAAATTGGTGGGTTCGGAAACCCTGCTTTACAAAGCGTTTCATTATAAGTAAGGAAACTAAAGCAGGGCTCCGACCCATGTTTTGCATTTAATGATGCCCGCCATGTCCTCTGTGATGACCACCATAATAATATCCGCCATGATGTCCAATATCAATATGACTAACAATAAAAGGATGCCCCCAGCCGCTGTTCCAGAAATTTCTTCTGTAAACTGGCTGTTGTACATAAACAGTTTGAGGGGCAGGCTGCTGCACAATCACAGCAGGCGGAGTTTGCGATGTGAAATTAAATACATCTTTAGTTCCATTTTCATACACAATCTGGCTAATGTCTTCTTTGGCAGCAACATAAACCGGCCCGTTAATATTAGAAGATTTAAAATATCTTACTTCATTAATACCAACTTCTGATATTTTGGCGCTAATGGTTTCGCCTGTACGCAGTGAAATAATATCCTGCGAATGTAAAAATGATGCAGGTAAAAGCATCATAACAAATGCAAATAACTGTTTCATAATTTTAAATTTAAATTGTTATTTAATTTCTAATCATAGTCATTTTAAGTAATGTAATCGCCTTGCCCATTGGTTAAACAACCATGGGAAAGAACTTCATCTCCTGTTTTTCTTTTTTGCCATCGCCGGGGCTTTTACCGGGTAATTCGCCAAAAGTGTATGCACTGCGGGGTGTAACTCTCTTTGCAAAGTAGAAGGGTCATATAAATCGGCCTCCACTGTGGCAGTATAAATAAACTTGTTTTGTTTCCTGTCAATAACATTTACTGTTATTGCTCCCCGTATGTATTCCACTGTTCTGGTTGTATATCCGTAAGTGTAACTGTTATAATTATAATTTAATGGCCTGTTATAATAATAAGCCCTTGGGTTAACATTATAATAGGGATTATGGGGTGAAATGGCCCTGTATTGATAGGCGTTATTATAATTATAGGCTGGAACAGTTGTACGTACCTGTTCGGTCCTGCTTTTTTTACTTTCGGTTACCTTTAGTTCAAACAGCACATCCGGGTTGTCGTTATCCAAAGTCATACCCCTTGCCGCCAGCTCATGTGAAAAATAATTGATGGTATTATTGAAGATAATCTGGTTGTGGTAAGGAGTATTATCATTATCCGTATGGGGAATCCAGGAAAACGTTTTGTATTTGCTGAAGTCCACCGTTTGGTCGTAATCATTATACGACAAATAATAAGCGGTACTGCATCCTGATACAATAATCGCTGCGGCAACAAACAAAATGAAAAATCTGTATTTCATTATTTTTAATTTAAAAGTTGACAAAATTGTTTACCAACACTCACCTCTTTTAGAAAGGGGGTCTACTTTTATTTCTCCCTTACTCTATATCTTTTTTATTTTGTTCAGCTATATATTTATCCAATGCTTTTTTGCCAAACTGTTTAAATACAACTGGTGTTACAATCATGTCTAATAAAGTAGAGCTGATTAAACCACCGAGAATAACAGTAGCAACAGGGTATAATATTTCTTTGCCCGGTGCTGTAGCATCCAGTGTTAATGGAATTAAAGCCAATGCAGCAACCAGAGCAGTCATCAACACAGGCACTAATCTTTCCAGTGAACCCCTGATAATCATCCTGTCGTTGAAAGATTCACCTTCATGCTGTACCAGGTGTATGTAATGGCTTATCATCATAATGCCATTTCTTGACGCAATGCCTGTAAGAGTAATGAAGCCGACCATTGTAGCAATAGAAAAGACACCGCCTGTAAGTAATACGGCAATAACACTTCCTATCAATGCTAACGGCACATTCAACATAATCTGCAGGGCAATCCGGCTTGATTTGAAGTGACTGTACAGTACAAGGAAAATACCGGCAATAGAAAATATACTGAGAATGGTAATAAGCTTTGAGGCTGATTGCTGGCTTTCAAACTGACCGCCCCATTGAAGGAAATACCCTTGCGGAAGCTGTAATTGTTCATTTACTTTCTGCTGCATTTCTTTTACCGTGCTGCCAAGGTCTCTGCCCTGCACATTGGCAGAAACCACAATTCGCCTGAGTGTGTTTTCGTGGTACACGGAATTAACACCGCTTTCCATTTCAATTTGGGCGATTTGTTTGAGTGGAATTAATGAGCCATCTGATGTGGCAATTTGTGTATTACCGATTTCATCAAGATTATTTCTAATGCTGTCAGAGGTTCTCAAAACTATATCAAACGTTTTCTGTCCGTCCAATATCTGGGTGCTAATTTTACCATTGTAAAATATTTCAATATCCTCAGCAACTTTACCTACTTGTAATCCGTACCGCTGCACAGCCGCCCGGTCTATTCTTATGCTTAACTGGGGCACCAGTACCTGCTTTTCCACCTGTACATCTACAGCGCCGGGTACTGTACTGATGATATCTTTTAATTTGGCGGCATTACTGCGTAAATCAGCCAAATCATTTCCAAATATTTTGATGGCAATCTGTGCCCGCACACCAGAGAGTAAATGGTCAAGCCGGTGAGAAATGGGTTGACCTATATTTATCGTTACCCCTTTTAATACGGCAAGCCTTTCTCTTATGTGAGCAAGTATTTTATCCCTGTTACCAATCTTATCCGGGTATAATGCCACTTCAATTTCAGAGTTGCTTGGTGGTTCGGCATGTTCATCCAGTTCGGCACGGCCGGTACGGCGTGCAGTAAGCTGCACACCATCAACTTTTAAAATTTCTTTTTCAGCAATACTGCCTGTTTTATTTGCTTCTTCCAGCGAAGTTCCCGGTGGCAATGACAGGTTAATTGTAAAACTGCCTTCATTAAACGGAGGCAAGAACTCTGTTCCCAAAAAAGGGATTATGCTCATGGAAGCAACAATCATAGCGATTGCAATTCCAATAACTATTTTCGGACGTTTTAATCCTATTTTAAGCAGTTTAATATCCTGCCGTTTTAAAAACTTCACAAAAGTGCTGTCATCATGCGAAGATGCATACAGGGCTTCTTCTTCTAAAGTCCGTCCATGAGGTTTTTCCTGCTCTGCCTCTTCAAATGTATGAGTGTGCTTTTTCCTCCCTTTCCAAAAAGCAAGATTTACATGGTCAAGATTTCTTTTTTTACCTAACAGGTAGCTGCACAAAGCCGGTGTAACAGTGAGTGATACGGCTAAAGAAGCTATGATGGAAGTAATATAAGCTATGCCCAGCGGAGCAAATATTTTTCCTTCAATCCCCTGCAGGTAAAACAATGGAATAAAGACGAGTACTACGATAATAGTGGCATAAACGATAGAATTTCTTACTTCACTGCTGGCTTCATAAATTACCTTCATTAGCGGTTTTGGATTGGGGCTTGTCCAGTTTTCCTTTAATCGCCGGAATACATTTTCCACATCTACAATAGCATCATCTACCAGTTCTCCAATGGCGATGGCAAGACCGCCAAGTGTAAGGGTATTGATAGATATGCCAAACATTTTAAAAACAATAGCAGTGATGATAAGTGATAAAGGAATAGCGGTAAGTGTAATAATGGTGGTTCTGAAATTAAGCAGGAAGAGAAACAAAATAATAATAACCAGGATAAACCCATCTCTTAATGCCTCTTCCACATTGGTGAGGGAGTTTTCAATAAAATGTTTTTGCTGAAATACATCCGTATTAATCTTTACATCAGAAGGAACTGATTTTTTTATGTCATCAATTGCTTTAATGATTTCTGCTGTTAGTGTAACTGTATTTGCATTCGGTTGTTTTTCTATGCTAAGTATTACCGCAGGCTTGCCATTCAGAGAACCATCGCCTCTTTTTATTGGCCCGCCAAATTTCACTTCGGCCAGTTGGTGAAGGAATACAGGTGTGCCATTTTTATTGGCTACAACAGTATTGGCCAAATCTTCTAATGTATTTGCCCGTGCAAGATTACGAACTAATACTTCAGAGCCTTTATTGTCATTTACAAACCCACCGGTTGTATTGATATTGGTAAGTTGTAAAGCATTGTCAACCTCACCAACAGACAAATTATACTGCCTCAATTTATCGAAAGAAATCAAAACCTGGTATTGCATGCGGACACCACCAATAGGGATGACCTGGGCTATACCTTTAACACTCATCAGCCTTCTGCGGATAACAAAATCACTGAGTGTCCTCAAATCTGCAGGAGATGTGGTATCGGAAGAAACGGCTATCATCATAAATTGCCCCATAACAGAACTGATTGGCCCCATTACAGGCACAATCTTATTTGGCAATTGCACCGTTTGTATTTTTTCGGCGGTTAACTGCCTTGCACGGTAAATGTCTGTGTTCCAGTCAAACTCTACAAATACCAAACCCAGTCCGGGAGATGCTACTGACCTTACTACCTCTACTCCTGGTGCGCCATTTAAAGAAGTTTCCACAGGTAATATAACCTGCGCTTCAATTTCTTCGGGAGACATGCCATTAGATTCAAGAAAAATAGTTACCCTTGGCCGGTTTAAATCTGGCAATACATCTACTGGCAGGTTTACCAACGTAAAAACGCCATACACCATTAACAGGGCAGCCATGGCTATTACCAGCAACCGGTTCTTAAGAGAGAAGTGAATGAGTCTGTTCAGCATTTCAAATAATTTAAATAGTATGTTTTCAGATAAATAATCTGAAGTAGTTCAAATAATTAATTCAATATTATAAATACAACAAACAGGGGCCTGCTACCTGAGAAAAATTCTCCATCACTGCTGAATGGAAAGAGAGCAACAGGCCGCCTGTTGTTCACCATCAAACCTTTACCACTGGTTTATTCATATAAAATGACTATTGTCCTAATTTTACAATTAAAGATTCCACACTTTTCTCCATACGCATATACAGGGAAAACCAAAAGGCCGATATTCCGATGAAAATATTCCAAAGGCTATGCGGCTGAAAAATGCTTTTAGGGTCGCATGCAATTTTATATTTATCAACCTCAAAGCAAACAGCAGCCGCTATAACCGAAATAATGGCGTAAATAAGATAATTTGCCCCATGCCTGTGTTTTTCAATAATGACTGTAATAGCAGCTGATACCAAAAAAAACAAAACAAGTAATAAGGCTACCATCTGTTCTTTACCCTTTGGCGTTAATAAGGCAAGCCCGATATTAGCTGCGGAAAAAAGCAACAAAAACCGGATTTGTGATTTTCGCCTTTCTTTATAGAGTAATATTTTTTTTCTAATAAGCCACCATTGATATAAAAAAAACATAACCGGAAACAGCGAAAAAGAAAATACAGCAGAATAATCAAGTGTATGAGCTGGTCCGATGAGGGAAGCATGATAAAAAGTGCTGGCAAGAAAAACATACAGCAATACAATTGAAAAAAGAACACTGAAAATATTGCCTCCGGATAAATGTCCTTTGGGATTAGCATGTCTGCTCTTCCATACGCCACTTAAAATTATTACGGCAGTAAGCAAATAAACTATGTTACTAAAAGTATTAACTGGCTGGCGAACCGGACTGTTTATATGAATTTGTTCGCAAAATGATGCAGGTACCCTTTTGTCTATAATGAAGTTGTTCCATAAACCCTGTAATGCCGGGTTTTTATTAAGCCACCAGATTGATAAACCAAAAAGTACCGTTATGGAAATTAGTGTTACAATTGTTTTCCATCCCGGAATTATATCCGGTATCAGTCTCAGTTTAACTTCAGCATCATATTTTTGAGCAGGCTCTAACATCCGGCGCAGTAATTAATTTCTTATCGGTACTAATAAAAGCAATACAGTTAATTTATATCATGGCAGGTGGATAGCCTGCCATGATATTTTACGGATTAATGATGATGATCATGTCCATCTTCCGCAGGCTTGGCCTTTGCTGTAAGGTCAAACGATGCCGATGCGGTTTTACCTCCTGTTGTAAATGTTACAATGGCTTTGTTGTACTTTTTTGTCTTATCAAGTGTGTACATAAAGCCTTCATTTCCGCTTGGGATGAATGTAATGGTAGAAGTTTTTCCATCGGCCATTTGTATAACAGCAGTTCCTGCTACACCCGTATTCTTCATTGCTTTTTCATTAGCATCCAGCAACCAGGCCATTACCATACCGTCTTTTACACTTACTTCAATATGAAAATCACCCGCAGATTTAACCGTTCCACCATGTGGTGAGCTGTGTTTATGATCGCCACCACTGTGTTGCGCAAATGTTGTGAAAGATGCTATCAGCATCATAGTCATCAGAATTGTTACTTTTTTCATTTTTTTAAATTTTATTGTTAGAAAATAAATTGAATATTAATGATTCTCATGTTCGTCCTTCTTCATATCCATGCCTTTCATATTATCAGCATTGCCTTCCGCTACATTCATTACAAAGTCGCTGGTGTAAACTTTTCCTTTACTCTGGAACTGTATCCAGCCACGGTACACACCTGGTTTTTCAAACGTAGTGTGTAAATCAAATTTGCCGCCTTCCACACTTGGATGCACATGCAAATATTTTTTATCGGCAAGGCTTACCACTACCATGTGGGCTTTAGCCCCGAGATAGTCTTCTAAAGTTGTTACATCTACTTCTTTACCATTCAACATTACTACTCCATTAATGTGCATGGCCATATTGGTTAAAAATTTACCGCCTTCGGGAGTAAGTGAAACAGAGAACCCGTCACCGGCTGAACCCGTTAATTTATCTGCACCATAAACTTTTGCTGCCGGCGCTGTACCTGCCACAGTTACATTCAGATAGTCAACTGTGTGGTTGGCGCCGCTCGGCTTATAGTCTGCAAACAAAGTGTATTTGCCGGCGGCGGGAAACTTCTCTTTTACCGTATAAGAACCATCTGCGTTCAGTTCAGGATGTATATGGTCAAACCAGCTAAGGTCATCACTCACAACAATGAGATGTATTTTTTTAGTATGTTCAACATCTAATGGCACCTGTTCATTCGGTTTATCTTTTAATTTAGGGGTCATTGATAAAGTAACTTCTTCATTAGCTTTTGGCGATGAAGGGGTAGCAGTAAACTGCATACTAACATTACTTGGACCACCGGCATTGTCATTATGCTCCAGTTTCATTCCGCATTTTGGGCAGGTATCACCTTCTTTGCCCGTTACTTCCGGGTGCATGGGGCAGGCGTAAATATGGTCGCCGCCTTCATGTGTCATTTCCGTTTTTGTTGTATCGGTTGCAGAAGTTTTTGTATCGCCGCTGTTATTACAGGCTGCAAAAACTGCAACAGTGCCGATGGCAAAAATTGCAATGGTAATTTTTAATATTTGTTTCATTTGTTTTATTTAATTGATTAGTTAATTATGATTATGGCCGTTATGATTGTCAGATGATTTTTTTGCCTGTACCTTAACCAGGTTCATATTGCACTTTGGGCATTTACCTGCTTTATCGTAAGTTTTTTCGCCTTCACATTTCATGGGGCATTGGTAAAGGGCTGCAACTGGTTTTGATACGGCTTTCAAATTCATGTTACACTTTGGGCATTTACCTGCTTTATCATAAGTTTTATCCCCTTCGCATTTCATGGGACATTGATAAACGATCGTATCTGCGGCCATAGTTTTATTTTTTGTTTTTGTTGATTGTGCGTTTACAGCAGTAAAACAAAAAACTGCTATCGCCATAGAAAGGATGATTCTGATTTGTTTCATTTTTTCTTTTTTATAGTTTGAGATTTATTTTGCTTTTCTGAATGAAGAATGTGTTTGCACAATTTTCCAGCCGTCTTTCGTTTTTCTTAAAACGGAAGTAGCTACTCCCTGGCTTTTTATTTCCTTGCCATCTTTAGCAAGAATGATGATGTAGATATACGTCTCCGTTGAAAAGGCATATTCTCCTGCCACTGTTACATCCACTTTATAATCGCTGAAGCTGAAGGATTTGAATTCTTTCAGTTCCGGGCCTAAATGATGTTCCAGGTAATGGCCGATTGTACCTTCATCGCTTGCCTGTTCATATACTTTGGAATCTTTTACAAAAAGATTCTCCACACCGGTAGTGTCTAATTTTTCAATTGCTTTTTTGTAATTGTTCAACACTGTCTTTACAGCTTCTTTATCGCTGTTTTGTGCAAACGCTGCGGTAATAGTTGCCAGCAGCAGGCACATCATTAATAACTTTCTCATGTTTGTTTATTTTAATTATTGGTTTAAATACATCATTTTCATTTGATACACATTGGCGGTTACAACCCGTTCGCCATCTTCAATACCCTTGGTAATAACAGTAAACTTGTCATTGCTTTGCCCTTTTACGACGAAGCTGATACTATACTGTTCAGCTTTATCTTTTATAAAAATGGCGGGCTTACCATTCACATCTGTTATTGCTTCATTAGGTATTACAACTTGTCGTATAACATTATTTCCCGTCATCCGAACATTTATATTCTCACCTATTTTAAACTGGCCTTTTGGGTTGATGATTTCAAATACAACTTTCTGAGATTGGTTGCCTGCATTTACTGATTGGGCAGCATTAATCATTTTCAGTTTGTAAACCAGTGTATCAGTATTTGATATTGTGGTAAACCCTGTGGCAGACTTTAATTTTTCAGCGTCTGTTGCAAATACCTGGGCTTCTACAAACACCTGGTCAAGATTGGTTATTTCAAACAGGGTTTCACCGCTGTTTACCACAGCACCAATTGCATAATTAAATGTGCCTACTACGCCGCTAACAGGTGAAGTGAGGGTTATTGCTTTAGTACTGCCTGTGTTCCTTCCTGTATTTGCATCAAAGAGGGCTTTGTTTTTCTTAGCACTTTCATACCTCGCTTTTGCTTCAGTAATATCTTTTTTTGCAGCAATGTCTTCTATCGCCAGCAATCTTTCATATTGCGCTTTGGCAGCTTCATACTCTGCATTTACACTGTTGCTCTGAGAAATAATACTGATTTGTGTTCCTGCATCTACCTGCTGTTCTATAACAGCTACTACCTGTCCTTTACCCACCCGTTGGCCGGGAGCTACCCTTAATGAAACAATTTTGCCAGCTTGTGGCGTTTGTATTACAGCCCGGCCTTGAGGGGCGGCAGTTACGGTTCCTAATAAAACGGATGATTCATTAAAATCACCTGTGCCAATTTTCTTTGTTTGAATATTAAAAAGGAATTGTGTTTCCTTCTCCACTATGAATGTTGTGGAAGAAGCACCGCCACTTTTACCAGCGCCGTCACCATGGTCTTCGCCACCATGTGCGGATACCGGGTTATATGTTGCAGTTGGTAAAAGGCAAAAAAGAATGATGGCTCCCGCAATCATCTTTCTGCTGCGGCTTTTGTTTACAAAGAACATAACAAGTAAACCAATCAGCAAACCGATTAATCCAAAAAACCAATTGCTGCTATACCAATGAGCATGGGGGCTGCTTTCTGTTGTAACTGTTGCAGCCAATTCTTTTCCTGCTTCAACATTGGCTAACTGGATTAAGTCAATGCCTGCGTAGCTATTGATATTGATTACAAGGTTGTAGGCTTTCTTTGCCGGAAATGTCGCTTTCAGTTCAAACACTCCCTTATCAATCCGCACAACAGTAATCTTTATATTGGGATTATCGGCCACCGTTACTTCCAGCTTAGCACTGTCAATAGGGCTATTGGTATTGTACTCACTTAAATACAAACGAAGCGATGCTTCCTTGCCCGGTACAATCGGGCTGTACTTTAACAGCACTTCGTAGATTTCTGAAAAAGCCTCAGCCGAGAAATAACTTGCAGGTGATATAGCTGTTTTTTTAGCATCACCATGGTCTTCGCCGCCGTGTGCAAATGCAAATACCGGCAATAGCCCTAATAAAAATTGAATGATTAATCGTTTCATAACTGACCCATTAAATATTTGTGATTGATAACACTGAGATTATAATTTCTTACTGCTTCCAGGTATTTCTGGTAAACATTGTAGGCATCGTTGCTGTTTCTTAGCAAACTGATATAATCAATTTCACCACTTGTAAAAAAGCGTTGTGAAGTTGTAATTACTTCCTGCGCCTTTTTTAAACCCGATTGCTGATAATATTGAACAGACTGCCAGTTGGTTTGCATTTCACTATTGGCGTTTATAACCTGAGCAGATAACTCCTGCTGCAAACCCTGCTGTTTGTTTTGAATAACCTGCTGCTCTGTTTTTGCAGCATTGATATTGCTCTTATACTGACTAAACCATAATGGAATTGTAATACCAACCCTGAAACGGTTAAACCATTTTGAATCTCTTTCCCCCTGGTTGAAATAGCCAAAAGCCAAACCGGGCAACGCCCTGCTTTTTTGTAATGCAATATTTTGTTTTGCCACGTTCTCCTGTTGCTGCAATAGCTGCACAGCAGGATTGGAAAGCAGCATAGAGGAGTCAGGGATATGTGAAAGCTGTATTTGAGAAAGTGCAACAGTCAGCGGTTCTACCGAAATAGAATCTTTAATTCCGGTAAACCATTGTAACTGCGACTTCAAAGATGCTGCTCTTATAAGTGATTGCAGATATTGATTGTGGATTTCTCCATACTGTGTTTCAGCAAATGTTTGTTGCAAATAGTCTATTTGTCCTGCTTTAAACTGCCGGATGGCGGAAAATTTTATTTTTTCGTACAATGTATCCTGTATATACAATTGTCTGGCTAGTGAATCGGCATACTGTACTTCTAAGTACAGGAGCTTAACCCTGTATTTTAACTCTGCTTCTGTTAATTGTTTTTCTTTTTGCGCCACTCCAATTTGCTGTTTTTGCAAGCGATATTGATTACTGTACACGGTAGGAAATTCAAAAGATTGTGTGATACTGCCTGTATAGAATTTGCCCGTTGGGCTTTCCCAAAAGAAATCGGGATTCCGCAGGTTAATTGCAGACTTAAGTAACTGTTGCTGCTGTTTCACTTGCAGTGATGCGGCCTGGATGTTCTTATTATTTGTTAATGCTTTGGCCACGGCTTCGCTTTCTGTAAGTACTTGCTGTGCCGCTGCCGGTAAACTGATAATTCCAGTAAGAAAAATTATAATACTATATCTGAACATAAAAATTGATTACGGTAAAACAAAATGCTCCAAATTGCCTGTGGCAAAATGAAGTGGGATGAAGCAGAAACTTCATCTGTTTTACAGTAATCAAATCTGGAAACGCTGCATTGCTATGCGTATGTCAGGCGGTAGGGGGTAATAAAACCGGGCCTTATAATTAACCGGAAAATTTTTGAGAGCTATTGAGAAATCAATATCAAAATAAGTGCTCAGGATTGCGAAAAACACAGGTACATTGATGCCAGTGTTTACGGAAACATTTTTATCTAAATTTTGAAAATCCTGCACTGCACTGGTACAGCACCCGCCATCATCTTTTGTGATTAAGTTGCTTCCATCAACAGAAATTAGTTTTGCCGGCTCATTTTCATGTTGGTGATTAATGCCATCTTTATGAACATGTGTTGCTGCTTCTGATGTTTTCTTTTCATGAAAATGCTTTTTGCCATTAGCATGTATGTGTACTTCTACAGTTGCTTCTGTTTCACTATGCTGTGACTTGTTAAAACCCATATCCATACCCAAAGCACAAGCAAAACCTACAACTGTATTTGTAGCAAATACAATCAGCAGGAATAGCGCTTTAATTTTTATGGAATTATTACTTGTCACTTATTCGTATGATTTACAAATATATAGCCCTTTTCTGGTTAGAATTTATAAAATTCAGAAAAAAAATTATAAAATATTGACATTTTGTCCCGCATTGTCAAATGATTTACAGTTCCACCTGTAACTGGTTATCAAACACTTAATTAATAACAAATTATGGATGCAGCTCATTATTACAACTCATTCCTTTTTCAAAACAATCAAGATTACTGAACGTTGTTTCTGCAATATTGTGTAGTGCCGTATCTGTCAGAAAAGCCTGGTGGCTGGTGATGAGTACATTTGAAAATGTCATTAATCTTGCTATCACATCGTCCTGCAAAATATCACCGGAGTGGTCCTCAAAAAATAACCCCCGTTCTTCTTCATATACATCAAGGCCGAGATAACCAATCTGGCCAGATTTTAAAGCTACAATTACATCTCTTGTGTTTATCAAAGCGCCACGGCTGGTATTAATCAGCATTACACCTTTTTTCATCTTCGCAATCCTGTCTCTGTTAATGAGGTAACGGGTTTGTTCGGTAAATGGCGCATGCAAGGTAATAATATCGGACTGACTGCATAATTCATCAATGTCTGTATAAGTAACTCCGTATTTACTGGCCCAAACATTTTCCTGCAAGATATCATAGGCCAATATGCTACATCCGAATCCATGAAGTATTTCCGCAACAATTTCTCCTATTTTTCCTGTTCCTATTATACCTACAGTTTTATTATGCATATCAAAACCCGTCAGCCCCTCCAAAGAGAAATTTAACTCCTGGATGCGATTATGAGCTTTTATCAATTTTCGGTTCAATGCTAACATTAATGCAACGGTATGTTCAGCTACTGCATATGGTGAGTACTCCGGTACACGGGCCACTCTCATACCCAGTTCGTAAGCTGCCTTAATATCTACATGATTAAAGCCTGCTGAGCGAAGGGCCAGATGTTTAATTCCAATGGCAGATAATTTTTGTAAAACTTCTTTTGAGCCGTCATCATTCACGAATATGCAAACAGCTTTGCATCCCTCTGCCAACGCAGTGGTAGTTAATGACAGTTGTGGTTCCAAAAAGATGAGTTCATGCTTGCCCTCTGCTGCATGAAGCAAAAAAACTTTCTCAAACTTATGTGTGCTGTAAACTGCTACTTTCATAATATGCAATTTTGTTTAATATAATTAGACTGCTTAATGTGTTACATGTGTTTCAAAATATTGCAGTTTACCTGAACATGGTTTTGAAAATTATCAGGATTTAGTTAATATGTTTTTATTTAATAATCAGGTCAGAATCAAATCTAAATTTTGTAATAAACAAATAAGCAATTGAGAGTAATACGAAAGCAATGATTAAATAAGGCAGATGAAAAAACCAAATCATCAAAATGGATCCAGTCACTACGCCAAGCATTTGGCCTAAATTATTTACTGAACTGTAGACACCCATTGCAGCTCCGTTATTTTTCCCTGAGTTTTTAGAAATTAATGAAGCTAAACAGGGTGTAAGAATAGCCATTCCGCCGGCAATGAAAGAAACGAACAGTAAGACAAGGTCTATCTTACCTGAAATCATTAATAATCCCATTCCGGCTCCCAGTAATGTAAGTCCAATTGGTATTAATTTTATTTCTCCTTTTGTTTTGATTAACCAGCTAACAGGCCCTAATTGCAATACTGCAATTACTCCGCTGCAAACAATAAATACCGTATTCATTTCCTGACGTCCAAATGCAAGAATACGCTGCGAATGCAAGGCGAAAGTTCCCTGGAACAAGGCTAATGAAAGCTGACTTAGAAAGGAGAGAACCAGTAATGAAACGAATGCCTTGTTGAATGACTTTAATGACACAAAAAAAGATAATGATTGATTATTGTTTGTATTCATGATATTACGTCTATTACGTTTTATTGGTTCCTTTAAAAAAATACTTAGAAAACAACAAACCAGTAGTGTCATGATAGCTGAAAACAAGAACGGGAAAGAAAAATGATCAAACGTTAAATATCCGGCATTGCTTCCGGCTGTTGAAAGCAAACTTCCTATTAATGGCCCCGTAACTGAGCCAAGACCAGCTACGCTTATTAACAATGACATGCTGCTGCCCCTTTTGTCTTCAGTAGTGTTATCTGTAAGATAGGAAAGGGCCGAAGTAAAAAATGCTGCTGAAAATATTCCTGAAAATGAACGAAAAAGATAAAGCATAAAAATATCTTTGCTCATTCCAAATAAAAAAATGCTCACTGCATATCCAGCAAGCCCTGCTACAATAAGTGGTTTTCTTCCAATCTTGTCCGAGAAAGTGCCAAGAAGAGGGGAAATCAAAAATTGAACAAAGGGGTAAATGCCGGTAATAAGCCCTACATGCATCCAAAGTTTGTTTTGAGTTACGCCATCCGCAATTGAAATTTGTTCTATATAGAATGGCAATACAGGTAAGGTCATTCCGAAACCTGTCATTACCAGAAATAATCCGAATAATAGCGCTGTTAGACTTTTGTTTAATGACATTTTAAAAAAAATATTCTTACTCTATTATAAGTTCATCTCCTGTTCTAAAAGGTATTTTGATTTTTTAAGCACTATATATTGGCTTTTATTATACCGGGATTGCTTATTGCCGTGACAATCATAATATAAAAGCTAAAAGTATTTGTTCTACATATTATGACCTTCCATAGGATTTGCTCCCTTTTTAAATTTATATTCGCTTTGCAGCAGGTAGGCTCCTTTAACTACTACAATATCGCCCTGCTTAAGCCCTGACCTGATTTCAATCCGGCCTTCTGATTCCAAACCTGTTTCTACCATTTTATTAATAAATGAATTTTGCCCGGATTTTATCCAGACAGTTGCACCCATTCCATCACGCAATACAGCATCAAGAGGCAACGTTAGCGTTTTTCGTTCACTGCCTTTAATAATTACATAAGCAGGCATTCCTGGCTTTAGCCGGTGGTCTGTGTTGGTTATAGCAACACGTATTAAATTAATTCTTGTGTCAGGATTGATTTCAGGATTTATATACTCAATCCGTCCGGTAAATTGCTTATCGGGCATATCAGGAATTTGAACAATGGCCATTCCGCTTCTGTCCAGTTCAGCCAATTGTGATGTATATACCTGTGCCTCGGCCCACAGGGTGGATAAATCGGCAAGACGCATAATTGTACCGCCTTCCATTGTGTAATCACCTTCTTTAATATCTAATGTGGTAATAAATCCTGAAACCGGACTGTAAAATGAAGTAAGTGGGTTTACTTTCCTGCTTTTTGACAGTTCATCAATTTGAATCTCTGTGAGCCCCCAAAGCAGCAATTTATTTTTTGCACTTTGAATCAATTCATTAAAATCTATTAATGAGCTATTAGAAGTATGCTGCTGTTGCAAGGATAACAGGTATTCCTGCTTTGCCGTGTTTAATTCCTCACTGTATATTTCAAATAGCTTTTCCCCCTTACGAACATAATCGCCGAGGTTTTTAAAATATAACTTTTCAATTCTGCCAGGCACCCTTGAACTTACAGAATTGGACTTGTATAAATCAAAATTTAATGTGGCAGTCAGGTACATTTTGTCACCAAGTGTGCCTGCGCTGATTGTATCTAATTGGATATTGCCAAGTTTAATTTGATTTTCGCTTAGCTGTATCTCATGAGGATTCCCGCTCTTACTTTTACGCACCTGTGTCAGTTCCATTTTGCAAATAGGGCATTTACCCGGTTTGTATTCCACCACCTGCGGGTCCATTGAACAAGTGTAATAAATGTCCGGGTCCTGTGGTATTTCAGTTTTACTTTTACAGGAGTTCAGTAGTAGCCCCAATAGCACTGCTGCCAGCAGGAAAAAGGCTGGTGGCATAATGGCATCCTTCAACTGCAGGTTGATAGAACTATTCAAAGTGGCTGCATTAGTATCTTTCTTCATTGTTTATTCTTTTACTTTAATAAAGCTTTCGCTGTCCATCAGGAACTGTGCATTTGCTGCAACTGAATCCTTTGCAGACAAACCTTCCAAAACCTGGATTCTATTTTTATAAGTGATACCCGTTTTTATTTTATGGGCTTTGAAACCAATCTCATCTTTTATAAATACTATTTTATCTAATCCCAGCGAAACAACTGCTTGCGCCGGCAGCCAGTTCGCCTCACGGCTGTTTCCGAAAATAGTAGCTTTTACCTGGCTGCCTATAGGAATCTTCAAGGAGGAGTTATCAAAATGAACCCTTGCCGTAACGGTCTTACTTTCCCGGCGAAAAAATGGTTCAATGAAGTTAATCGTTGCCCGGAAATCCTTATCCGGCGCTGTTTCCGGTACTATACGTACTGAACTTCCTTCACGTATAACGTCTTGCTTATCGGCATAAAAGTTAAGAATTGCCCAAGCCTGGTTAGGATTATATACTGTAAAAACTGTCTGACCTTTCTGAACATACATTCCTTCTTTTAGCGGTAATTCTTCTGTAAGAAGGGATATATCTCTCATTTCACCCGGCTCCTTTTGCATAGATTGCGAACCAGCTTCATGGATGTGTCCGTTGTACTTGCTGTATACAGAAATAGTGAAGGCGGCTTTCTTTGTTTCTATAACATCATTTAATTGCTCCTGGCTCATGCCCAATAACAATAACTTATCTTTTGCAGCATTTACTAAAAGAGTGTTTTCATTGTCATTTTTTAAGAGAAACAGAAGATTTTGCTGTGCCGTTAATATTTCCGGACTATAGATTTCCATCACTTTTTGACCACTTGTAATTTTTTGATAACGGTAACGGACATATAGTTTTTCAATTCGGCCGGATACCCTTGCTGAAATCGTTCCAACCTGTTTTGTGTTATAAGCAATTCTGCCCAGTGCTTCAACTTCTATTTCTTCATTAGCAGAGTGAAGTGATGTGATAGGTATGGAGGATAAAACATACTCGTTGGCGGGCTGCAATAAAAAATCAATATTCAAATCCTGTGTATTATTTGCCGCTCCACCCTTCTTGACCAGGTCCATACCGCAAATAGGACATTTTCCAGGTTTATCCCGGATGATTTCCGGGTGCATGGGGCAAGTATAAATTTCCACCTGACTTCCGTTGTGCTGATGAGTACCCTGTTCCATTTTTACAAGCTCCATTCCACACTTGGGGCATTTACCGGGTTTATCACTAAATACTGAATCTTCCGGCATGGGACAGGTGTACATTTCTTTTACGACACCTGTTGTATGTGCTGCATGAGGGTCTTTATTGTTGTTACAGGAAACAGTGATGATTGTCAAAAAGAAGCCGCTTAGTAATAATAGTCTTTTCATGTAGTTATTGATTAATTCAATTGGTATTGGAGCATCATTCCATCATCTTCATGTTCCAGGTTGTGACAATGAAATACAAAAACCCCGGTTAAGGATGCAAAGGGAATAATCACTTTTACTTTTTCCTGTGGCAAAAGCAGAACGGTATCTTTCCAGCCGCTTTCAGACACCATCAATTGACCACGGCCACCTGTTCTTTCCAATACCTGGAAGTGTACTCCATGAATATGGATAGGATGCGGTTCATCGCCTTGCGAATTGTCAAATTCCCATATTTCTGTTGCATTTGCCGCTACAGTTTCATCAATGCGGTTTTTGTTATAAGTCTTTCCGTTTATCTGGTGCATGCCGGTCATATTCATGCCGCCGCTCATCTGCATTACATTTAGTACAAAGTTTCTTGTTCGGGAAGCTGCTGAAGCCGGTATTGAATTTATTGAAGAGAGTATAGCTGGGACAGTGAAGCTGTCACTTACTGTTTGTGTTACCTTAAATTTCAAAATCTTAAACCCTTGTTTTCCCTGTGCACTGCCGGCACTGTCAAACATTTTGTTCTCTAAAAATACTTCTGTACCTGTTGAAAGTCCCGAAAAGTTTACCAATACGTCTAATCTCTCACCCGGAGACAATAAAATATTTTTAACTGTAGCTGGATTTCTTAAAAGGCCTCCATCATTACCAATGATTGTCAAATCTGCATTATTGCTTAACGCGAGGTTATAAATCCGGGCATTTGACCCGTTCAATATTCGCAAACGATAAAAACGTGTTGTTACTTCAGTAAATGGTGATGCTTCTCCATTTACCAGTATAGTCTCACCCATATAACCTGTCATTACTTCCATTGACGACGGGTTATATGCAATACCAGATGAATTAAGCCTTTTGTCCTGAATGACCAGTGGAATTTCATATATGCCAGATGGCAGGTTAAGTGCTGCTTCCTCTGTATCGTTAACAATAAATAACCCCGCTAATCCCTGGAAAGCCTGTCTTGCTGTTGCTCCTTCCGGATGAGGGTGATACCAGTTTAAAGCAGCCCGTTGATTAATGACAAACTGATAATTGAAATTACTGCCAGCGTTTACAATGGCTTCGGGATGTCCATCCATATCAGCAGGAATTTTTAAGCCATGCCAGTGGATATTACTTTTCTCAGAAAGACTATTCTGAAAATTTATATTGGCGTTTACACCACTGTTGATACGGATAGTAGGTCCCAATATACCTCCTGACTGGTAACCTAAGACTGAAAAGCTGCTCCCGTTGATGTTAGTAGTGGTAGCCTGCGCCGTTAAAGATGTATTGCCTGTCACGGTGTTTGGTATTGGTAGTAATCGGGTGAAACTTCCCTCAGTTACCGGTACCGGTTGACCTCCCATATTCATACCGCCTCCCATCATATTATTCTTTTTGCAGGACGCTAAAAAAGTGGCTAATGAACCTGCAGCAAAAACGCTGCCTGCCCCAAGACTTGAATTCTTAATAAAATCTCTGCGTTTCATAGTTGAAGATTTTTGATGATTAAATTATTGTTTTAAAGCCGATGTCCTTTTCAGGTATTTATTGAAATATTCATTTGCGGTTGACTCCGATATAAAATAGAAAACATCCTCTTTAGACCCGGGCTTACCAATTATAAATGCTGTTGCCTTGTCCACTTGCTCATTTGATAAAGGGTCATAAGTATAATGTGAAGATGAATCTTCATTAAGCATTTTCACACAACCTTCGCAGCAACCGTAGTATGTTTTACCATTAATGGGAACCGGAATCTGTTCTGAATTCAGGAACCGGTTGTTTACCATACACACCTGGTTATTTGGCAGCCTGGTAATGGCTGTATCTGAAAAGGCTACAGTTGCACCGGCCGGTTTGCCTTTATTCTCTTTGCTATGTGAGCCACTGATATTGCATGAAAGCAATGCTGTCAGTAAAATAAAAGACGTTGTTATAAAATAATAGTTTTTCATTTTGAAATAGTTTATTTATTAATTGTTTATTGATTTTGTTTTATTCCTGTGTTTATAATAGGGTTTTACAGGATATTTCTTAAGAATATCATAAACCACGGGATGAAGGTTCATTTGCAGGTAAGCTGTGTCATACAAATCAGCGTTGGCTGTTCCGCTCCAGACAATTTTTTGTTGTTGTCTGTCAATAATATTTAGTGTTATGGAATTCTTCAGGTAAGTATCCTTTGGCAATGGATTTGTCGGCGGATAATTGAAAAATTTGTAAGTAAACGGTTTGTTATATTTAAATGGGTTTGACAAAGGATGTAAGTATGGATTAGTATAAACTGTTACGGTTGTGGTGCTAAACGGTTTGGGGAGAGACGGGTCTTCCTTTTCTTTTGTTTCACTTTTAATGCTGAGTTCCAATAAAACATCAGGATTGTTAACATCTGCTTTATAACCCCGCTCTGCCATACAGTGAGTGAAATAATTAATCGTGTTATTCCGCATTAGCCCAAAAACAGCTTTTGCATCTGCTGAATCTTTATCAGGAAGCCAGGCAAACGTTTTATATTGTTTAAAGTCCGCTGACTTGTCGTAGTTGCTTTGAATGTCTTTATATATTTTCCGGTTACAGCTAATTAATGCTGTAAATAGTATAACAGAAACCATCAAAGGTTTGTACATATGTTGCTTTTGCAGTTTCATGATTTTAATGTTTAACTTCCAGTACTTCTATTTTTCCATATTTTTTCAATTCATATTCTTTCGCCATCAGAAAAATCAATGGCGTTACCAGTAATATATGTGTGGCAGAGGTGAGTACACCGCCAACCATGGGCAGTACAATAGGTTTCATTACATCGCTTCCCACACCATGGCTCCATAATATCGGAATCAGCGCAAACAAAGAGACACATACAGTCATCAACTTTGGGCGGAGCCTTTTTGCCGCACCGGCTATTACGTATTCTTTTAAATCTTCTCTTGTGATAGTTTCTCTTGAATTACCTTTTTTAGCTACCAGTTGCTGCATTGCGTCGTTTAGATAAATGACCATTACAATACCTGTTTCCACAGCCAACCCAAACAAAGCAATGAACCCTACAGCCACCGCAACCGACAAGTTCACTCCCCAGAAATAAATGATGTAAGCACCGCCAATTAATGCAAATGGAACTGTTATCAGGCTAAGAAAGGCCTCTCTGGCAGAATGAAAAGCGAAATACATGGAAAGAAATATGACTACTAATACAATTGGAAGAATGAGTTTTAATGTCTTTTCGCTTCGTATCAGATTTTCGTACTGGCCGCTCCATTCAAGAAAATAACCTTTAGGTAACCGTATCATCATTTTATCCAATTTTTCTCTTGCCTCACTTACCGTGCTTCCCAGGTCTCTGCCACGAACATTAAACAAAACTGTTCCCCTCAGCATCGCATTTTCAGAGTTAATCATCGGTGGTCCTTCGCTTAATTTAATGTCAGCTACTGCTTCCAACGGAATAGGGCCAAAATCCATTGTTTGTACCTGCAGGCGTTTGAGTGAGGTAATATTATTTCTGAAATCCTGACCAAACCTTGCATTTACTGAAAAACGTTGTCTTCCTTCTACTGTAGTTGTTAAGCGCATACCACCCAAAGCACTTTCAACAATTGCATTCACATCATCCACACTTAAACCATAACGGCCAATTTCTTCTCTCTTCACTGCTACGTCTATATACTTTCCGCCGGTAATTGGCTCCACATACAGGTCTTTTACTCCATCAATACCTTCAAGTTCTTTTTTTAATTTCTGCGCAAAAGCATAAATCGTATCCAGGTTCTGCCCATACACTTTCAGCCCAATATCGGTGCGGATACCCGTTGAAAGCATGTTGATACGATTGATGATAGGCTGGGTCCATCCATTGGTAACACCGGGTATTTGCAGCTTGCTATTGAGCTCATTAATGATGTCTTCTTTTGTCATCCCTTTTCTCCACTCACTTCTTGGTTTAAGTAAGATGATAGTCTCAATCATGCTGATAGGAGAATTGTCGGTTGCTGTATTGGCTCTGCCTGCTTTGCCCATTACATGAGCAACTTCGGGCACAGTAGTGATGATTTTATCCTGCACCTGCAGGATTCGCTTAACTTCTGAATTTGACACATCGGGTAATGTTACCGGCATAAATAAGAGAGAGCCTTCATCCAAAGGCGGCATAAACTCCCGGCCAAGACTAACAATTAACGGTACACTTATAGCCAGAGCAAGAATATTTACACCGATAGTTGTTTTACGCCATTTAATACAACCCCTGATTAGCGGCTCATATATTTTTTCAAGAACCCTGTTGATAGGATTGGAAGACTCAGGTCTGAATCGCCCCTTCATAAAGAAAGAAATTAACACAGGTGCAAGTGTCACTACAAGAATGGCATCTACAATCATTATAAATGTCTTTGTATATGCAAGGGGATGGAAAAGTTTTCCTTCCTGACCGGTAAGCATGAATACCGGCATGAATGACGTGATGATAATGACAGTAGAGAAAAATACCCCTCTTGATACCTGTTTACAGGAACCTTCAATTATACGAATACGTACATCCTGAGGTATTGGGCGATAAGTATCACTTCTGCCCACCATTTTATTCCACCATTTACTAATTTTATTCATATTGATTTTTATTTGTCTGTTGTAGGATTATTTTGCCATTCTGACAAATTGCGGTATGAGTTTTCCGACATGATGATTCCGTTATCCACTATTACTCCGATAGCAAGTGCAATTCCTGTTAACGACATAATGTTAGATGAAAGGCCAAATGCATTGAGCAGAATGAAACTGATAGCTATGGTAATGGGAATTTGTATGATAATACTGAGGGCACTGCGCCAGTTAAACAGAAAGATGATAACTACAATACACACTACTATAATTTCTTCTACCAGTTTTTCCTTTATCGTTTCAATGGCAGCTTCAATAAGGGTGCTGCGGTCATACGATGTTTTGAACCTGACTCCCTCAGGCAATCCCTTTTCCACTTCCTTCATTTTTGCTTTTACAGCTTGTATTACTTTATCTGCATTTTGTCCGTAGCGCATCACCACAATACCACCTACAACTTCTCCTTCACCATTTACATCAAAAATCCCAAGCCGCAAATCTCCCCCCATCTGTACTGTGCCAATATCTTTTACTCTTACAGGTATTCCATTGTAATTTTTCAGGGCTATCTCTTCTATATCTTCCTTTTTCTTTACATACCCAAGACCTCTGATAATATAAGCCATATCGCTCATCTCAAACTTTCTGCCACCAACATCATTGTTATTGGCTTTCACCTTACTCATTACATCCATCATGGAAATGTTATAGTATTGAAGTTTTACCGGGTCAATGATTAGTTGATATTGCTTTTCAAAGCCTCCAAATGAAGCCACTTCTGATACGCCTGGAACAGTCTGCAATGCCAGTTTGATATACCAATCCTGTAATGCTCTTTGCTCGCCAAGGTCAATTTTGGGCGCATCAAGATGATACCAGAATATGTGGCCAACTCCTGTTCCGTCAGGACCCAATGTAGGTGTGATGCCTTGCGGAAGAAACCGTTGTGCATAGTTCAATTTTTCAAGCACCCGGCTTCTTGCCCAATACACATCGGCATCATCTTCAAAAATCACATACACGAAACTCATTCCGAACATGGAAGTGCCCCGGATATTTTTAACTCTTGGAATGCCTTGCAGGTTACTTACCAGCGGATAGGTAACCTGGTCTTCCATTACCTGCGGACTCCTGCCCATCCATTCGGTAAATACTATTACCTGGTTTTCGCTGAGGTCAGGTATGGCATCAATTGGGTTTTTCTTTACAGCGAAAAGCCCCCAAACAAAAAGACTAATCGCAATTAACAGGATAATGTACCGGTTACGAAGTCCAAGTGAAATTAATTTTTCTATCATAACAACTGATTAATTGGTGAAGGGGCTATATTACTCAAGAATTTCTTCAACACTACCACAGGTTAACATACTGCTCCCCAAATATGGGTTTTTGATTTCCCTTATTTCACTGAGCCATCTGGCTCCTTTATTATTCAAAGCCATTGGGCAATAATCATAATATAAGGTTCGGTTTACCTCAAATAACTTTGCCAGTTCATAAACCCGCTGAGACAATAAAGCAAATAAGCTTCTTTGCTCATCAAGCTGCTTTGCAATAACAATACCCTGAAGTTGTTCATTTATGTTATCCGCATATTTATCAAATTCTTTTTTCTGGCTTGCTGTGAAAAAAGATTTATCAAACTTTTGTATAACGCTGGCCATTTGCAATGCGCTTGTCTTTGGCCCGGTCCTATCGTCTGATGCCAATCCATTTTTAATAGAAATATATTTGGAAACAATAGTGTTGATAAATTCCCTTACCAAAGGCTCTGTGCTCCTGGTATTGGTTCCGGATAATTTCTTTTCATCATTCATATCCGTTAATAAACCAGTTTGTTTATTGTGATTCATGCCTTCATGTTTCATATCTTTTATGGTATCCTTTTGCATTGGGTCATGATTCATAGAGTCATGATTCATATTCTGGTCATGTATATTTTCTTGTTTGGTATTATTACAGGCTGCAACAGTAAAAATTGCTATTGCCCAAACCCCGGCCAATATCTTTTTCATAAATATTTACTTTGAGATGAAAATAGTTGAAAGCAAACCACCAATAAGACGATATTATAATACTACCAATAAGAGCTTTTATGAAAGTCTTTCGGTGTTTACGGCTGATGAGTTAAATCAAATACGGAGATTACAAACGGCAATAAAAATGTCATCGCTTTTAGTACTTCGGAGCTTTGTATAAACGAATTTCTTATACAGGCTCTGTAGATTATTCTGAAGTTCATTCTGCGGAATAATGGCAGGAACGACTAAAATCTTAAAGCCGGCTTCCGGAAGAAACGGGGATATTTGAGATTGATGATTGTCTGATTTTGATATTAAAATTTTATCCTTACAGCAATCATTTGTCATGCTTTTTGTTTTGCAACAACAGGAGGAATGATGTTTAACATTTACGAGACTTACTTTTGAAAGGTGTCCGTTACAAAAATGAAGATTAATTGATGTTGCCAAACCAACATTGGCATAAATAAGTAACAATATTATGGCGATTAATCTCCGCATAGTTATACTAAGTTAGTAAATTTAAAACTGCTTCTCTGAAATGAAGCTAATCTATATCATAACGAAAACTGATTCTCCTCATATTTATCAATTCCTGTTGCTAAATCACCCACTTCATTCTTTTAGCCAGTTGTATCAGCAATAGTGACAGAAAAGAAGCTGCTACCACCACCGTCCAGTCCTTCCACCCATAAATGGTTACTTCCAGTACATTTCTTACAGGAATAACCCAATAGGATACCATAGCAAGAACAATACAACTTACCACTGCATACCAAACATACCTATTCCGGAATATCTCCGTCTTATGAAAGGGCACCCCACGTTCAAAAGACATATTGAACACATGAAGTACCTGCGAAAAAATCAATGTGTAAAAAAGAATATTGTTACATAGCTCCCTGTTCCATCCTTCTGAATCATGCAATATTTCATGGCTTACAAAAACTGCTCCTATAGATGTGATTGCTATAATGGATGAATAAGTAAAAATAGCTGCCCATCTTTTTTTGTCAATAATTGAAACTTCTGATGAATAAGGCTTGCGTTGCATGATATGAGGCGCTGCCTCTGTAACCCCAAGGGCTAATGCAGGTAATACATCCGTTACCAGGTTAATGAACAAAATTTGCAGGGGGAATAATTGAAAATGGAGGTTAAGTACGGAGGCCGTAGCAACAATCAGCAACTCACTCAGATTACAGCTCAGCAGAAAAATAACAAACTTGCGAATGTTGTCAAATATAACACGCCCCTGTTTAATTGCTAATACAATTGACGAAAATGCATCGTCTTTAAGCACCATGTCGGCCACTTCCTGGGCTACCTGTGTACCCCGCTGCCCCATGGCGATACCAATATCTGCTTTCTTCAGTGCCGGTGCATCATTTACGCCATCACCAGTCATTCCTACTACCATTTTCTTTTCCTGGAATAATGTAACAAGGTTAAGCTTATGCTCAGGTGAAACACGGGCAAAGACAGGTGCATGAAGCCATTTCTCTTTATCTTCAATAGTGAGTTGGTTATAGGGTTTCATATCATTTCCATGCATTACTTCCTCGTTAACTTCGGCAAGGCCCAATTGCATAGCAATGTTTTTAGCAGTAGCCGGATGGTCGCCTGTAATCATTACAACCTTAATACCTGCTGATTTACATTCTTCAATAGCTGCAGGAACCTCTGGTCTTGGCGGATCCAGGAACCCAATTAATCCGGTGAGGATTAGATGATGAAGAAAATCTTTTTCTTTTGTATTAATATTTCTGAATGCAAATGCCAGCATTCTCAATCCGGACTGTGCTTTTCTTTCAGCAATTGCCAACCATTCTTTTCTTTTATCAGGAGTAAGTTCAACTATGTGTTCTCCTTCCAATACTCCTGAACAACAACCAAGCAATTCCTCTACGGCGCCCTTGGCCGCTATAAAATAATCCTGATTGTTTTTGTGCAATGTCGCCATCACTTTAGTGTCGGAAGAAAACGGAATTTCATCCACCTTTGGAAACTGCCTGTGATGGTCCTCGGGCTTTATGCCAGAGCAAAAAACCATTTTAAGTAAACCAACTTCCAGTGGGTCGCCCGATTCTTTTTCCAATTTACCGTTGTACTGATACGATGCTGTATTGCACAAAGCTGCTACACGATGAAGGTAAGTATATGCCAATGACCCGTTGAGGCTTTCATTATCTTCATATTTTATAGATGCAGTTGTAATATCCGGTGCAATTCGTGAAGCCGCATCATGTGTATGTATGTATGCCACTTCAATTTTATTTTGGGTCAGCGTTCCTGTTTTATCTGTACAAATTACATTAGTGCCTCCGAGGGTTTCAACGGCTGATAATTTTTTTACAATCACATTGTGTTTCGCCATACGCAACATGCCAAAAGCAAGGGCCAATGTTGCCACAATGGGAAGGCCTTCAGGTATGGCAGCCACTGCCAGCGCTATGGATGTTTCCAGCATCTCCACTATTTTTTGCCCGTTTAAAACGCCTGCCACAAAAATCACTACAAGAAGGCCAACTGTTATCCAAATTAATTTCTTACTAAACTGCTGAATCTTTTTTTCCAATGGTGTAGCAGCCTGCTTCGCCTGTTGAACCATTTTTGCAACTGAACCAAGTTCTGTTGACATACCGGTATGAACCACGGCTGCATATCCATTTCCTTTGACAACAAAAGTTCCTTTATACAACATATTATTGCGTTCTGCCAATGGCACATCGTTTGTCAGTGGTGATATTATTTTTTCAACCGGCAAGGATTCGCCGGTTAATGCTGATTCATCTGTCTGCAATTGGGTTACTTTAATTAATCTTGCATCAGCAGTAATCATATCGCCACCTTCTGCAAACAGGATATCACCCGGCACCACTTCTTCGGAGGGAATTTCTGTTAGTTTGCCATCACGAAGTACCCTGGCAGGAACCATCGTGAGTTTTTTCAATGCCTCCATTGACCGCTCTGCCTGGAACTCCATAATAAAACCAATAACAGCATTGATAATGATTACTGCAATGATGGCAAACCCATCCAACCATTCTTTAAAGAAAAAAGACAGTCCGGCAGCTACAGCCAGTAACAATACAAAAGGACTGATAAACTGATTCAGAAGAATTTTAAACAAACTTGTTTTCTTACCTGCCTCAATTTTGTTATATCCAACAAACGATAATCTTCTTTCCGCTTCTGCGGGTGATAGCCCGTTTTCCGGATCAGCATGAAGATGCATTAATATTGATTTATGATCCAATGTCCATGGAGCCTTTACATTTTCTATATCAGGGAGACCCATATCACTTATTTTTATTATTATTAAATTAAATTGCAGAACTTTTTCACTTTATGAAACATGCTTTTCAGCTTCTCTTGTCATAAGATTGTATATCGCTGCTATACTTGCTCCTGCAAGCCATGAAATAATAAATGTTTCAAGAATTCCCGTTACTGCTTCTTCCAGCGTTACATCCATACGTATAATAGCAGTTGTATCAATACCATGAAGCAGGCTGTTTAAGAATTGTATGCTTCCTTCCCGACCCACTGTTGCCATTACAATAACACAACCATCATACAGAAGTGTTCCTGTTATACCGCAGGCAAAGCCGAATTTCTTAATGTGAATGCTGTTCATGATTTGAATTTTTTGAGTTATCCGAATGATGATGCATTGGCATAAATACATGACAGGCAAACATGGCAAGAATGAAAATTAATGTTGACCAATTACCCTTAATACCAAAAACAGGAGCTATCATTATAAACAATAGTGGTAAAATACACCCAGCTATCATCATTATCATGTTTTTCCATTTCATGTTTTATACTTCTGATGGTTTTTGAAGTTTCGTTACATCTTCTTCCAATACCGATTTCTTGTGCCGGTATTCCTCTTCATTTATTTCGCCGGAAGCAAACCTTCTTTTCAGAATACGCAACGGGTCATCTTTTTTAGGAGATTTTGGCACATCAAAAAAGAAGAACGCTACCAAAAGAAATAACCAGAACAGCCACCAAAAAAGATGCATACCAAAAAAATGTTCGTAATACATAATAGCAAGATTTTAATGTTATAAATTTTAGATTACAGTTAAAAAGTTCGTTTTTAAAATCAACCATGCTGATGCCTTTGATTTGTTTCAACCGGATATTTCATTTCTAAAGATTCTAATTTGTTTACTATTGCCTTTGCTACCCGGTAATTTCTGTACCATTTCTCATCTGCCGGTATAACCTGCCAGGGAATTCCGGCGCTGCACCTGTTAAGAATATTTTCATAAGTGCGGATATATTCATCCCATTTTTCAGATTCCTCACTATCAGATACCTTATACTTCCACTTCTTTATTGGGTCAGTCAATCTTTCTTTAAGCCTCTTTCTCTGCTCATCAATGCTGATATGGAGATAAAATTTTAAAATAACCGTTCCGTTATCTTCCAGTTGCTGCTCAAATGAATTGATATAATCGTACCTGCGTTCTATGAGTTTTCTGTTAAGGGTCCTATGAACAGTTGGAACAAGAATGTCTTCATAATGTGAGCGGTTAAAAATCTGGATGCGTCCTTTTTCCGGCAGCTTCTGATAGATTCGCCAAAGAAAATCATGCATTCTTTCTTTATCGCATGGTTCAGCAAATGAATTTGCATGTACCCCCAATGGATTAACACAGGAAAATACGTGCCGGATTGTTCCATCTTTACCGGAAGTGTCCATTCCCTGAAAAACAATCAGCATGCTTTTTGAGTTATTTGCATAGAATAAATGTTGCAGCGAAAACATTTTTTTGTGCAACGTGAAAAGTTCTTTTTTCAACTCTTCTTTATTTGCATTGACCGGCGCTCCGGTGTCAATTTCGTTTAGTTGAATTTGTTTCATACAAAAATTACCATTTTGTGCAACTGTAAATTTTTATCTTGTCATTGATTTTAACAGGGTTACTTATCTTTTTTTCGTCTCCTTGAAATCCAGAAAAGATATACTACCATAATAATGAAGAATATTGTTGCAGCTATGTACACAATATCCAACCCGAAAAAATAATCCTGCTTCATAAAACAAATGTTATTTCAAAAACTACATCTTCATACCTTCCATACCCGGCATACCGGCTCCTTTCTTAAGTATCAATGCGCTGTTCAGCAAATAAGCTCCGTTTGTAACAATTATTTCTCCTTCTTTTAATCCACTAATTATTTCTACTTCTTTTTTATTCTGAATACCCAATTCAATCATCCTGTTCTCATACAAACCGTTTCCGGTTTTAACCCAGGCCGATATCATATTACCCACCAGGATGGATGACTTTAGTATTACCACCGTCTTCTTTTCATTACGTTTAATATTTACATAAGCCATCATGCCAGGTTTTAACTGGCGGGTACGGGATGCAACAAGAAATCTAACAAGGCTGATTTTCTGGTCTGCTTCAACAGTGGGGTTATCAAATACCGGCACAGCAGAAAAGATTTCATTTGGATAAGCGTCAAACTCTACTGTGATAACAGGTTTTTCATACAACCATCGCAGTTCACTGGTGTACATCTGTGCTTCTATCCAAAGTTGTGATAAATCTGCAAGGCGAAACAGGGGGGTACCGGTTTCAACATACTGTCCTTCACTTACCGGCAGTTCAACCAAAGTTCCGGATACAGGGCTGTAAAAAGTAATAAGTGGTGATGCTTCACCGCTTTTTTCCAGTTGCGTTATTTGTTCTGTTGTAAGCCCCCATAACAATAGCCTTTTTCTTGCTGCTTCAACCAACTGCTCCATTACGTCTTTCATGTTGGTAAACTGTTGCTGCTGTTGCAGGGCATTCAGTAATTCATTTTCATAAGAAAGAAGTTCTTCACTATAAATAGAATACAGTGGCTGGTCTTTCACTACAGTTTCCTGCGGATTACGAACAAAGAGTTTATCAAGTCTTCCCCTGATACGGGATGTAACCACGGTTATCTTTCGCTCATCAAAACTGGTTGTGCCCAACAGCGTGGTATATTCCGCCATGGTTTTCAGTCTTACTGTATCAGTAATAATATTTGCATATTGTTCATCTCTGCTGGTTAGTGTTATCATATCCATGTTAGTCATGGCAGGCTGAGAAACATTGTGGCCTGAATGTTCTTTTTTTGGGTCGCCCTTTTTTTTCTGTGTACATGCATTTGCCAGCAACAGGAAAATCAGCATCGTCAAAAACCAATATTTGTATTTCATAACACCCGATTTAAAATTTTATAATGGTTTCACTATCGGTCATGTAGCCGGCATCTTTTGCAATTACTTCGCCCGCTTTCAATCCTTCCAGTATTTGCACCATTTTTCCATCTCTGTGCCCTATACGGACCACTCTTGATTGGAAGATGTTGCTACCCTCTTTAGTTACTCCTGTTCGTACCCATACTATAGCTACCTTCCCCAGGTAATACACACCACTGCTTGGAACCATTAATGATTTTACAGGTATGGATGCGGTAACCGTAATCAATGAATTTTGTTTCAGTAATCCTGATGTATTAGGCAGATAAACTCTTACCTGGCTGAATTTCTGACCGCCCTGGTATATCTGTTCTATGAACCGGATAGATGTTTGAAATGTTGTTTCAGGCATCAGTTCACTGGAAATAGTTATTGGCAGTCCTGTACGCAGGTATTTTTCATTTTCTTTCGTAAATGCTGCAATACCCCATACCTCTTTAAAATCATTTAACCAGAATAATGTCTGGTCTTTGGACACATACATTCCTTCACGGATGCTGTTATCAGGCAATACAGTAGCGGAAACGGAAGGAGGCCTGTTTGTTCCTGAACTCATACCGCCCATACCTGCAGAAGTATTACCAGTTGTGCCCATAGTTGCTATTGCAGAAGGGCTGAATAAAACATATCCGTCAAACGGACTGTAAACAGAAATAGTAAAAGGGGCCTGATTTGAATACTGAATTTGTTTTATTTGTGCTGCTGAAAGCCCCAGCAATAATAATTTTTGTTTTGCTTTATTCAGAAGAACCGAGTCCGCAGGTTGCCGGGTAAGAAATAAAAGCTCCTCAATATAGGTATTGATTTCAGGGCTATACAGTTCCAAAATTTTTTCACCTTTCCTGATATATTGATAGTTGTATTTTACATATAGCCGTTCTATACGGCCCCCGATACGTACCGGCACTTTACGGCTTCTCCGAAAGTCAAAACTGATATAGCCATTTCCTTTGAAAACAAAGTTCATATTACTGTCAACCGGCTCAATTACTTTTTGTGTTGAGATGACAGTTCGGTTGGCAGGCAGCGTATTCCAATATATTTCGTTGCTTACTGTATCAGCAATACTGTTTTTATCATTCATGTTCATGCCATCAATACTATTGTGAGATGAATGATTTACAGTATCACTGCTCATATTATTCATACTTTTATTAGTATCATCATTCATTTCCATTTCTTGCATAGTGTTATGTTGCATGCTGCTGTCCTTTGTGGCTTCTGTTAGCTTGTTGCCATGGCTACTGTGTTTGTTTTCCTTATCGTTACATGCACTAAACAAAAGAGCAGCTACGACCGTAAGGAGGAGTAACCCATAATTGGCTATTTTCATTTTTATATGTTGAATACTTTTTGGCATTGCTATTTAATTTCCCTTTGATATTCATATTCAGACTGCACAGTGAACACCTGTCCCAGTTTATCAATTCTTTCCAGTTGTTTCATAAGCAACATATTCCATGCATCCAGCAGCACAAAAAAATTACCTGTATTTTGCCGGTAAGCCAGCAGGTTGCTCTCCAGGTTTTTTTGGTATGAGGGCAATACATTTTTGTCGTAGTTGTTGAGCTGCCGTGTTTCATATATAAGCATGGTAATTTTTTCCCTTATCATTTGTGAAGCCATCAGTTGCATGGTTGATTTTTCTTTTTGCATAGCCTGTATTTCAAATCCCATTGATTTTACTTCTGATTTATACATTTTAGATGACCACGGCACAATAGGGACTGTTATCATACCCATGATGGAAAATTGCCTGGGCATGCCGAACATTTGACCATGAGAAAATTGAATTCCAAAATCTGGTTTTGAACCTGTGGCGGCCCATCTTTGATTAAACTTCATGGAGCGGATGCGGCTTTCAACTGCAAGGATATCATTTCGCAATAGTTGTGAACTGTCTAATGCAAGCAGATATTCATTACTATAATCTTTTGGATTTAATAAAGTGTCAATAAAAAAAGGAGCATTAACGTCCCGGCTCATTAATGTATTAAGCCCAATATTGGATTCAGCAATTTGAGAGTATAGCATTGTTTCCATATTTCCTAATTCACTCAACGAGGCTTCGGCTTTGAAGATAGTGGGCAGGTCTGACTGGTTGTAAGCGTATTTATCTTTTGCTGTTTTAATAAGCATTTGCAGTAGCTCACGGTACTCTCTTATTGTTTTTAATTTTTGTTCTGCAGTGTATCGCCGGTAGTAATAGAGCCTTGCGGTAAAATGCAACACATTTTTTTGCCATTCAAAATCGTTAAGCTGAACATTTTCCAATGAAGCGATATAATCTTTCTTGGCATTTAATTTAACAGGGTTTGGAATCATCTGCTGTACAGAAAGCATCAGGCCTGCCTGGTTATCCGGGGTCATTTCTTTAAGCAGGGATAGCCGGTAGGGGAACCTGTCAAAGGCTAATGCCACTGTTGGGGGCATCCATGCTTTGGCGCCCTCTACTAATGAACGCACAGAAGAAATTTTGGCTTCATACAATTGCAGCAATGGATAATTTTTATCAATTGCTGAAAATATATCCGGTATGCCAAGCCTTACAGTATCTTGTGCTTTTACTTTCGCTGTTATTGTTGTTATCAATAATAAACTGTATATCAGTATCCTTTTCATGTATATATTTTTAAATTTTATTCTTCAATGGTCAGTACTTCCAATTTTCCTTTTTTAAGTTCTTGTTCTTTAATCAGGTTGTAAATCACCGGCAATACAATCAGTACAAACAACGTAGCTGTAATGAGACCAAAAACAAACGGTATCGCTATCGGTTTCATTACATCGCTTCCGGTTCCGGTAGAGGCCATTACTGGTATTAAGCCTATTATGTTTGCTAAAACAGTCATCAGCAATGGCCGTACCCTTTGGGTAGCGCCAAACAAAAATGTTTCCTTAAGTTCTTCCTTGCTTATATTTTTAATACTATTGCCTTTGCTTTCAACCAGTTTTTTTATTGAATCATTCAAATAAGCAATCATTAATACCCCCGTCTCAACTGCTACACCAAACAATGCTATGAAACCAACAGCAACTGCCACAGAAAAATTGACATTGTAATAGTAAAGTGAATAGACACCGCCCATCAGTGCAACCGGTATGCTGATAAATACTATTACTACGGCTTTAAAGGAGTGAAATGTGATATAAAGAATAAAAGCAATAACGAGCATTACGATCGGAATAATAATCTTTAACCTTTGCTGTGCTCTTACCTGATTTTCGTATTGACCACTCCAGTCTATATAGTAACCTTGCGGCAATTGCTTAAAGGTTTCCTCAATTCTTTTTTTTGCATCATTCACTACACCGCCCATATCTCTGCCACGAACATTAAATAGGACAGTGCCCCGGAGCATAGCGTTTTCAGAGTTTATCATGGGCGGTCCTTCTGTTACTTTTACATCAGCAACAGATGAGAGGGGGATGACTCCATATTTCATTGTTTGTATGGGTATCCTTTTAATTTCATCAATATCATTCCTGTATTCCTGTGCCAGCCGGAGATTAACATTAAAACGTTCTCTTCCTTCTACTGTATTTGTCAGAATCATTCCTCCAAGGGCACTCTCAATAATCATGTTTACATCATCAATGTTCAATCCATATCTTGCAGCATCTGGCCTCCTTATTTTTATATCCAGGTATTTACCTCCTGTAAGCTGCTCAACATACAGATCCACTAATCCCGGAATATCCTTTAAGGCACCTTCCACCTTACGACCAATCTCATAAATGCTGTCAAGATTTTTTCCATAGATTTTTACACCTACATCAGTGCGGATGCCGGTTGAAAGCATATTGATGCGATTAATAATGGGTTGCGTCCATCCAACAACAACACCCGGAATCTGCACTTTTTCATTCATTTCCTTAATTAACTTCTCTTTTGTCATCCCTTTTCGCCATTGCTTCTTTGGTTTTAATACAATAATTGTTTCAATCATACTGATTGGAGCATTATCAGTAGCTGTGTATGCACGGCCAGCCTTACCTAAAACATTTTCCACTTCAGGAAATCCTTTGATGATTTTATCCTGTAACTGTGTAATGCGTTTTGCTTCAGAGTTAGATACATCCGGCAACGTAACCGGCATAAGTAACAGGGAACCTTCATCCAGCGGAGGCATAAACTCTGTGCCCAGGTTAATTACCAATGGTACACTACCGGCTATTAAAGCAAAACACATGGCTAAAACAGTTTTACGCCAATTCAAACACCATCTTGCTACGGGTTGATAAATTGTAATGAAAAAGTTAGAAACGGGATTCCTGCTTTCCGGAATCAGCCTGCACTTCATGAAAGTTCTTGTAAGCATTGGGGCAACTGTAATAGCAAGAATGGCAGCGCCTATTAATGAGAATGTTTTGGTTAGTACAAGCGGAGTAAACAACTTTTTCTCCTGTCCTGTGAGGAACAGGATTGGCGCAAAGGATATAATCATAATGATAACAGAAAAGAAGACTGACCTGCCAACGGTTCGGGACGATTCTTCTATAATCGCCACCCGTTCGGTTTCGGGAATTTCCTTAGTATGCCCGATTCGTTCCTTAACTTTTATTTCTTTTTGTTTTGCCATACAGGAATGCTTTACTTATTCTGAAGAATGCGGTTAGTTAATTGTCTATATGCGTTCTCTGCCATCACAATGCCGGGGTCCACAACGTCACCAATGGCAAGGGCTATACCTCCCAGTGAAAGAATGTTGGCTGTGATACCAAAAAATTTCATGAGTATAAATCCAATAAGCACGGAGAGAAGTATGCAGATGATGGCCACAAGACTGCTTCTAACGCTGAAAAGGAAAAGAAGAACAACAATACAAACTATAAGCACCTCCTGCCACAATGCTTCTTTGAGAGTGTCAATAGCAGCAAGTATCAAATCGCTTCTGTCATAAGCTGTTTTGAATTTTACTCCTGACGGCAATCCCTTTTCAATATCCTTCATTCTTGCTTTTGCCCTTTCTATCACATCTTTTGCGTTTTCCCCGAACCGCATTACCACTATACCGCCTACTACTTCACCTTCTCCATTTTCTTCTACTATACCTAACCTTAAATCGGGGCTCATCTGTACTTCGGCAATATCACTCATCTTTACAGGAATGGATTTATACGTTCCTATGGGGATTTCTTTAATATCATCAAGACTGGTGATATAACCCAGGCCACGAATGAGATAGCCGGTTGAATTCATTTCGTACAAACTGCCACCTACATCTTTATTGTTGGCTGCTACAGCACGGGTAACATCCATCAGTGGCACTCCGTAGTAAACCAGCTTATATGGGTCAATGGTTACCTGGTAGCGCTTCTGAAAGCCGCCAAAAGAGGCTACTTCGCTTACGCCTTCCACATTTTGCAAAGCAAACTTTACATACCAGTCCTGTAAAGCCCGTAGTTCACCTAAGTTATATCCCTTTCCATCAAGAGTGTACCAAAATACATGTCCTAAGCCTGTACCATCAGGGCCGAGAGAGGGAGTAACTCCCTGTGGTAAAAATTTTTGTGCATAGTTAAGACGTTCCAATACTCTTGTTCTTGCCCAATAAATATCTACATCATCTTTAAACACTACGAATATGAAACTCATACCAAACATGGAGGCTGCACGGATTGATTTTATCTTTGGAATACCCTGAAGATTTGACACTAATGGATAGGTAATCTGGTCTTCCATAATCTTTGGGTTGCGGCCCATGTATTCGGTGAATATGATGACCTGGTTCTCTGATAAATCGGGTAATGCATCTACCGGTGTTTCTTTGATAGAATAAAAACCGCCTACGGCGATAAGAATTATTCCGAGCCAAACAAAGAACCGGTTGCGTATTGACCAGGAAACTATTTTTTCTATCATTGTTTTATTATTTAATTATTGAAGTAGCCAGATACCTGAATTTTCGTTGATAAATTTTTTCAGCAAAAACATTTTAATAAGGATTCTATATTTTTCTTATCTATACATAAACAGTAATTAATTTTTTGCCCCTGCTGAAAACGACGGACAACGCCTGCGCTTTTCAGTATATTTAAATGACGGGATACCACCGGCTGCTGTAACTGTAATTTTTCATAAATCGTTTTCACACTCAGCCCATCGGCCTGATTTTTACACAGCAATCTTAAAATTGCCAGCCGGTCAGAGTGAGCCATTGCTTTCATTACTTCAGCCATATTCTGCATCTCATCTTTGTTTTGTTTTTTGTTTGTATTTTTTGTCATAGCATTCCGCTTTTTTATGAAGGTCTTTTCCTCCCTACTGAAAAACTATGATTCATCTTTCTTTTCTACCTGATTCTTATCATATAGTTATCTGATTATACAGATAACTATATGACAGCCATTCACCGTTTTATAGAATATATTTTCAAATAGCTTTATTTTTTACTTTTCATTCATTGTTCATTTAACAATTTTCATGTTTTTGATTTAATGTGTTGCCAAACTATTTAAATACCGGACAAAGGCTTTGTCTTTTGTTACCATTATATTCATTATACATACCATAATTCAGTAAAGAAAATTCCCATGCACCCCTGCTTTGATTATAGTTTTTTAATGATGATACGGTAACATCATATGAAAAAAACAGGCGAACAGCATCCCACGTAAGTCCAATCATGGGAATAACAGCGTCACCCTTCCGGTAATACAATCCTGCTAACAACTGCATTTCTCCTTCGTTTTTTAAGTTGTACTGAATATATAAACCGGTGGTAAATTCAGAAGCTCCTGCCTGGTTTGTATAATAGGCCATCGGATTTAAAATTACCTGCTCACCTGATTTAATGCTTCCGTTCAGGAAAGCTGAATAGCGGGGTGATAAACGGTTATTAAATCCGGATTGCTCTGTCGAGAAAAAAGATTCCCTTGGTTGATTGACATGCCATATTGCAAAACCACCATTCAGATATGTTTTGTCGTTAGGGAAAAATGCATAGTTTATTCCTGTTTGTAAATCCAAATAGCTGATAGAACGAATATCAAGCACCACACCTGTTGGCAACTGATTGCTGAAAAATTTTCCATCAAACTGATCAGGAAATATCAGTTCCGACGTATTGATGCGTTTGTTTACCCAGCCTGCATTAAATGCTGCGGATAATAAACTTGAATTTCCAAGCATTTGATGATAAGCTAATGATCCATAGAGCTTATTGGTTTTTAGTTTACCTGCGCCAGCCACATCGCTTAATATAATACCGCCTAAGCCTATCCAGCCGTTTTCAATCTTATTGCGCATTACCTGTGCATCGCCAAAAATGCTCATCGTTTTATATGGCACCGACATTGCAGTTGACCACTGTGTACGATAATTGGCCCCAATGCGGTAATCAGCATCCGGGATAAAACCTGTATTGGCAGGATTAGTAGTTAATGGGGAGTTGAACCACTGTGAAAAATGCAGGCTTTGCGCTTCAGCAGCATGAAAAGAACAAATCAAAAAATAAAGAGACAACACCAATATTTTTTTATTCAGAGAAAGATTTTTTCTGCTGAAACAATTGTATGGCTTCTCCACAATCGTTATTGACCGGTTTTTTACATTTGTTCTTATATGTTTTACCAAAAACATTTTTAATATTCTTTATTATCGTATCAGTGTAATATCACCTTGCCGTTTCATTTTTTTTCCATCTGTAAATTCGACGCTTAATGTATATACATACACATCCATAGGTTGGGGTTTACCATTTAATGTTCCATCCCATCCTTCACTGCGGTTATGTGTTTCATAAACTTTTTGCCCCCATCGGTTATAAATACTAAATACAATCGTTCTAATTCCAAAGCCCTCAACTTTCAGGATGCTGTTTTTCCCAAACCGGCCCGGCGTAAATGCATTGGGAACATCGAGTAATGGATTGATTAATGTAGCTACCAGATGATATACTGTATCTGTGCAGCCTGCAGCATTGAAAGCAATCAACTTGGCATTAAACCCATTTGTTTCATTGTACTGGTGGCTTATTGCATTAAGTGTAAATACAATGGCGGAGTCACCATCTCCGAATTCCCATTTAAACTTGTTTGCGCCGGTTGAATAATTAGAAAAGATTACCGGCTTATTTACCTGTGGAATCAGGGGACTGTGGCTCATAGCAGCAATTGGTTTTGAACTAACCGTAATGGTTACCATACTTGTATCAGTTATGTTGCATGTAGAAGAGTCGATGGCAATTAATTTTACCTGGTAAGTTCCCACAGTATAATAATGAGCAGGGTTTAATTCTGTTGAACTTGTGCCATCTCCAAAATCCCAGATAAACTGCTGTCCTCCCTGCGAAGTATTTTTAAACACTGCCTGATATGGTGCACACCCGGTCAATGGTGTTTCAAGTTGTGCTTTTACAAGAGGAGATATTTTCAATAACTGTTCTACAGAATCGGGTGTATTGCAATATGAAGTGTCCATCAATATCAATCTTACTCTGTAAGTGCCCGGCGATGGAAATGAATGTGTGACTGGCGACAGTCCTGTTACGTTTGTTTTAGTGCCATCTCCAAAATCCCACACAAATAATTTGTTTGTTAATGGCTGGTTTACCGGAGCGGTTGAAGTATTATTAAACTGGTACGATAAAGATTGGCAGGGTGGCAATTTGGTCGCAATAAAGGAAAGATTCGCCTGATTATTCCCTGCCCTGATAGTTACATAAGAGGTGTCCCGGATATTGCAAGTTGTGGAATCAATTGCTATTAGCCGTACACGATAATTACCTGGTTGATTATAAGTATAAGAAACTTCATAACTGGAAGTTTGTAAAGCGAGGGAACCATCGCCAAAACTCCATTCATAACTAACTGCATTGCGAACGGTATCACGAAATAAAACTGTAAGCGGCACACAACCCGTGCTATCGTAACTTGCATTGATAAATGACCGGATGCCGGATGCAACACCAGCAAAATCAAAAGCTATTTTTGCAATGGCCAAATTGCAACTTTGTCCGCCCGTGCCATTACCTGGAGACCATACACCAGGAGTGGTAGGGAAAATGGCCCCGCCATTACAGTTAGCACATATTGCCTGGTATATTATTCCATTATTATCATATCTGCTGGTGCCACCGTCAACATGATCGTTTACCCTTCCACCATTCTGTCCGAAAAAACTTCCATACAACAATTGTGAAGCATTCTTTTTTATAACTATAAAATAAAAGTCATTTCCGTCTGTAGCAGTTTTTATTGCATCGGGAGTTACGGGCATACCCGATGTTCCTGCTTGTCCATAAGGGTCAGTCCCTGGGATCAGGTATCCTCCCCAACCGGATATATAAACATTTTCACAGCGGTCAACTAAAAAAGCAACGGGAGAAATATTTGGTAATGAACTATTGGTGCCAAACGTAGTGGAATAAACATAGATTGATAAATCGGGGAGTAATTTTGAAATGAATTGTTTTGCCCCTGGATTAACAAAAACAGCATTTACTACAGGCCAACCGCCACGGGTAGTGCCCATGATATAGGGGAAACCATTCTTATCAAACTGGATACCATAAATATTATCTACCTGTGATGTGCCCTGGTAAGTTGTTTTGATGAGTGTGGTACCGTCGTTTGAAACAATGGAGATAAAACCGTCCGATATTCCTCCCTGGTAAACAGATTGTAGCACTCCGGATTTATCCCCGGGGAAATCACTGCTGGCTGTAGCACCTGCAACATAGATATTATTATTTAATGGATTTAAGGCAAGTACAAATCCAGCGTCTTCTTTAGCGCCGCCTAAAAATGAAGAGAATAAAATTGTATTACAAGCCGGATTGATTTTTATTAATACTCCATCCTGTATGCCGCCGCCATAATTAGATTGAAACACACCGGGTGATACAGGAAAATTTGCTGACTGAGTGGAAGAAGCAAGATAAATATTGTTGGCAGCATCAAGTATTACCTCGCTTCTTGATTCATCGCCATAAAAACGGATCAGAGAAACAGATCTGTGATTTCCTGTTTGGTGCTGTGTTTCGATATTTACGCCATCATTACCAGTACCGCCAATGCGCATCGATCCGATCAATGCATTACCTGCAGCATTTAGTTTCGTTACTATTATATCGGCTCCTCCGCCTGTGCCCACTGTTCCGCCTGAAGATACCGGATAGTTGTTGGAATATGTTTTGCCTGCTACTATCAGATTTCCCTGCGCATCGCTGATCAGGCTGTGCGGATACTCATCAGCATTACCACCAAGATAAGTGGCATAAATACGGTTACGACCATCGGCACTGAGTTTGATAATTCCAATATCAATTCCCTGAACATTTCCTCCCTGGAAATTTGTTTGAAATGCGCCAGTAGAAACAGGAAACCCACTACCGAAAACAATACCTGCTGCAAAACTGGTTCCACCCGGACCTGGTGTTGCACTGAATCCCCAATTGTCTGATGCGCTACCAGAGAACGTTGAGAAAATCAATGTCGGATCAATTATAAGTGTTGCTTCATGGGAATAATCTCCGATCTTAAATCGTACAATATTGTCTTCGGACAATGCATACCTGCAATCAACGCTTTCTTTTGTTTGCTTAGTTACCTGGTAGCTGTAAGGAGAGGATTCTTTTACATCTCCTACTGATGTTTTAATTAAAAGCTCTCGGCCTTTAATGATCAGATTATCCGCTCCTTCATATTTTATAGCAATTTTTTTCACATCGCCTCCGGGGTGAATAACGAATTCGTACTTTAACCGGCCATAATCGGAATAATAGCGAACATCAATATTTGGATAAACATTTTTATAAGTAAATGCAGTATAAATCCTGCAGTTTGTAGCCCATTTCGAAGGGTTATTGCCTATGAAAAAGTTATTGGAGGTGTTTTGAAGTTTTTCGGGTATAATTTCAATGCTGTTATTAGCTCCCACAAATTGTACAGCATAGGCATGTGAATGAAGTACTTTTTTTCCGTCAGCGACAATTAAGCCATTATGATACCTATGCATTATGTTTTGCAAATCCTCCGGATTATGCAACAAAACCGTAAAACCATTCGATTGCAAAAAGAAAGCACCTGAATTGATCTGCCCACGGAATTTAACCTTACTGTCCCATTGTCCTTTGTTCTCCACAAATTCGAAATTAGAAACACTGGTTTGTGACATGCAATAAACGGCCGCAAAAGAAAACAACATTGATATGCAGAACACCTTATTCATTGTTTACCATTCTAATGGTTTAAAAGTTTTTCAATATCACTAACTGCATTGGCCTTAAATACAGTTTTATATAACTAACCGGATTGGCCGGATTTTCCGAATGCAGTATTTCTACATTCGCCTTTAGCCCATACACTGGTTTCATCCACTTGCGATTTCTGTTCAACTGACAATCCACCAGTATGTGTTCGTCTTTAGCATCACATGTGGAAGAGTTGTATATAAACACTACTTCCTGGTCATATAATATTCGTGAAAAGGCCAGTATACATTTGTTGCATTCAGGAAGATGAAAGCGGATTCCGTTTTGCGATGTCTCCCGCATAAACATCCGGCCAAACCGCAGCACATTACTTTCATTCCGGAACTGTGCGATGGAAGCAATTGCTTTATATATTTCTGATTGCTGATTGAGTACATTTGTAGTCTTGTCGCTTGGATTAAACATACATTCCCTGATGTAGCGGTCGCCTTTACCACATCCGTCAAAACCCTGTTCTGTTCCATAGTAAAGACAAGGTGTACCCAGGGCACAAAGCAAAAAAGCGGTACCCGCAATAATCTGTTCTGGTTCTGCATTATACCCAAAGCGATGTTTAAAAGCATCGCCTATCTGGTCATGATTATCCAGAAATGTAACGAGGAACTCTCCATACTCGCCTCTGTCCAATGCATTTTTCTGCAGCTCTGTGTATCGTTCAATCAGCTTGCCCGGAGAATCTTTTCCTTTTATTACGCCTTCTAAAGAAAAATGCAACTGAAAATCTAAAACAGAATTCAATCCATAATAAAGGTTCTGGTCATTATATGTTGTAAGTGTTTTGGGGCCTACATAATTACTCACCAAAGCATCTGTGCCAACTAACTCACCAAAGAGAAAAAAATTTCTTTTGCCGAGCGAATAAGCATACTCTCTTACATAAGAACAAAAGCGGCTGATGGATAATTCGCCCATATGCTTTACGGCATCCAGGCGGAACCCGTCAATATCTGTTTCCCTTATCCAATAACAATGAATTGCTGTTAAGATTTTTTGTACATAAATCGCTTCTCTTGATTCATCATTTTTAAATGCTTTCAGGCTGAAGAAATCACCTTCCTGTGTTTCAGGATAGGCATCAAAATTTTTGATTTGGCCTTTACGGCCATATAAAGCAGGGTTTCTTAATTCAATCGGAACGGGCTTGTCTGTGTATCGCCAATCACCAAACGGAAATTCAATACCGTTGTAATAGTGGTATTCATGTCCATCCGGATAGCACCAGTTATCACCGGAGTGATGCAATACTATATCCAGAAATACCCGCATATCATAGTTATGTGCCAAATCCACCAATTCTTCAAGATCTGCTTTTGTACCAAATCGTTCATCTATTTCCAAATAATTTTCAATTGCATAACCATGGTAAGACTCAGGATTATTTTTAAAAACAGGGCTTAGCCAGATAGCGGTGCAGCCAAGATGCATGATGTATTCAAGATTATTAATAATGCCACGGAGAGTACCTCCGCATTGTTTTGTTAATTGAGCATCATCGCCAAAGCCAGGATGGCGGCTTTCAAATTCAACTGTATGTCTTTTATTGCTGTCATGAAAACGGTCAACAAGCAGAAAGTAAATAAACTCTTCACGCCATTCCCTGTGACAGTTTTTCCAATATTTTTTTCCCGGCTTGGGAGAGAGGTCAATATCTTTAATTGATTTCATTTTCGTTTTGTTTAATAAATTGAGAACTTTGTTTTAATGCAGCAATGGCCGCCTTTGCATCACTAAGCATTTGTTTCAGGCACCAATTGCAATACCAGCCTGCAAAAAGAAAACACAGAATATTTTTGAGCAATCCTTTTGGTTTTTTATAAGTAATGGAAAGCTCTGCTTTTGTACCCCCATTAAACATAGGGGAAGTAGTTAATTGCATTTGAAACCATGAATAAATAACCATCTTCGCTTCACCAACAGTTTCCCATATTTTTTCCTTTCCTTCAATCCATTTTGTTATTTCAACTGTAAAGTCCATAGTAAAACCCATCATTTTCCCTGTCCATCTGTATTTTGTGCCTGGCCCGGTATGCTGCTCAGTTAAATAATCTAATTTTAGTTTGCTGCCCATCATCATCCAGGATGATTTGGTCATGTGCATGCCTGTTACACCAAGATTGTCAATACACTTAAAGACATCCTCGGGTGCTGCATCATATATCTCTATTCTTTCAACAGATTTCATAACGTTTCCATTTAATCTACTACAAAACAGTTTTTACATATATCGTCGGCCAGCAGTTCATCTACTTTAATTCCATTTGAAGGATGTATGATTGAATTGCAGGTAACTATTTTCTCTGCTCCGGCCTTTAATAATTTGTCATAGGATCTTGATGCCATCACGGGGTGAATACCGATACATATTGGCGCTTTCATACCAGCCTTTTTCAGGTGCCCGATTGTTTCAATCATTGTATGTGCAGTTGAAATAATATCATCTACCAGCACCGGCACATGATTTTTGTATTTATCGATTTGTGGAACAGATACCTGCACATTGCGGTCTCCCTTTCTGATTTTTTCCAGTACGATAAATGGTGCGTTGGCATCTTGAGCCACTTTGCTTACCCATTGTTCACTTTCGCTATCGGGGCCTATCAACACTGCATTTTCTATATTTTCATAAATCCATTTTGAAATCAGTGAAGATGCATGCAATACAGAGGTGTGGATAGAATAAATTTCGTTCAGTGAAGTCCTTCTATGTAAATGCGGGTCAATGGTAATAAGCTTATCAATAAAACCAGAAATAAGCCTTGCAAATAAATCAGAACTGATACATTCACCATCTGTAAATCTTTTATCCTGTCGCATGTAAGCCAGGTAAGGAGCTACCAGTGTTACCGAAGATGCCCGGAATTCTTTCAACGTTTTTGCCAAAAAATAAAGCGGCAGTATTTTACTATCCGGATGATGAAGCGAACAAACAATAATTGCTTCCTTTTCATACACGTTTGAAATGACTTTTACATAAGTTTCTCCGTCAGGAAAATGCCGGATAATGGATTCACCCTGCTCAACGTGCAATAACTCTGTTAAAGAATGGCACAGAAGTTCATTGCCTGGTATGCTGAATAATACACAGTTATTCATTGATTAAGTATTTAATAATGTCCTGGCAATTGCTTTTATAGTATTCATAGGCATATTCCAGTTCACCGGGTGAGTTGGCATGAATTGTAAACAATGGTTGCCCGCTCTCTACTTTTTCGTTTAATTGAATGCGAAAATCAACACCTGCCTGTGGTGTATCCGGTGCGCCTGCAAGCTTTGCTACCTGTGCTATTTTCCTGTTGTTTACTTTATGAATAATACCAGCAAAGTCAGCTTCAATTGTTCTGGTATATCGGGCTGTTTCAGGTTCTTTAAATCCACCCTGTGCCTCACAGATGGCAATAAGTTTTCTTAATGCATCACCACTTTTTAGCTTGGCGGTTACAATTTCCCGGGCAGAATCTTTCGGCATATCCCAGGCAAGACGTACAAGTTCTGTTGCAATTAAGATTGATTTTTCATATAAATCTTCGGGTGCATCCTTTTTGCATTCTAATACCTGCAACACATCTCTTGCTTCCAAAGCCGGTCCAATTCCATAACCTACCGGTTGAGATCCATCAGAAAATATTATTTGTGTTTTGATATTAATGAATTCGGAAACTTCTTTTAATCTTAATGCTAATTGTACACCGCTATCCATGCTTCTTACTTTTGCAGTTGGGCCCACAGGTATGTCAATTAAACAATGCGTAGAGCCTGCTGCAGCTTTTTTGGAAAGAATTGAAGCAATCATTTGCCCTTCGCTGTCAATATCCAATGCTTTCTCCACCCGAATTATCAAATCATCAGCAGGGCTAAGTTTCACAGCACCACCCCAGACGATACATCCATTTTCTTTTTCAACAACTTTTTGTATTTCTTCCACACTTAAATTCACATTGGTCAATACACCCATAGTATCGGCGGTACCCGCAGGGGATGTAATTGCTTTTGAAGAAGTCTTTGGTATCGTAATACCCAGCGAAGCAATGATAGGTACCACTATCATTGTGGTACGATTACCCGGTAAGCCGCCAACGCAATGCTTGTCTGCAATAACACCCTTTCCCCAATAGAGATGATTGCCTGCTTCAATCATAGCACGGGTGAGGTACCGGATTTCATCCATATTCATATTATTGCCTGAACAGGCAGACACGAATGAAGACAGGAATACATTGGAATATTTTTCATCGGTAATGTCACGAATGATTTCGGTATATGCCTGCTGGTCGAGTGTATTACCATATAATTTAGCCCTCACATGAGCAATTGAATGCAAAGGCTCAGTATGAGAAACACTTAAATAATCACCATCCTGTACTGCCAGTTTTTTGGCGGCACTTTCTGATAAGCTAATTTCTCCTTCGGCCAGTAGCCCATCATTCGTAATATTTAATGCAGCGATGATACTCTTATCGTTAAAAGAAACAGTTACTCTTGTCAGCGCCTGAAAACCTTCTGACTTACATACATGACAACTGGCTGGCATAAACACAACAAGTTCCTGGTTTGTATCAATGCCCAGATTTTTAAATGCAAGTTGATGTATATGCCCTTTGTAAACTGCTTCTTTATAATGAGGTTGAATTTGCATAAACATTGGTATTAAATAAAGTGATTGCCTGATTTTGTTGCGGTATGTGAACGGGAATATTTAATGAGTCCTGAATCTTTACTCTTAATGCTTCCTGAGCTGATGGCTCCCCGTGTACTAAATATATTTTACCAGGTAATTGTTTGAAGTTCTTTAACCAGTCTATTAACTCCGATTGATCAGCATGTGCAGAAAGGCCTGATATTTCAACAACTCTTGCTTTTACCGGATAATACTTACCATGAATTTTTATTTCATGGGCATTGTTTTGCAATGCCCGGCCCCTGGTGCCTTCTGCCTGGTATCCGATTAAAAGGATGATATTATTTTCATGCGGAGCCAGATGTTTCATGTATTCCAGCACACGGCCGCCTGTAAGCATTCCGCTTGCTGAAATCACAATCTTGCTTCCGTGTTTGTGAATAATATCTTTTGTTTTGCGCCAATCCCTGTTGATGACTACATCTTTACAAACACTCATGCATTCGTCATGCTTCAGCTTGTGCCATTTTGGGTTATTACATAAAATTTCCGTTGCATCTGCCGCCATTGGACTATCCAGAAAAACCGGCAGCCAATGGGAAATCTTATTTTCCTTTTTTTGCCTGTTTATTAAATGCATTATTTCCTGTGCACGGCCTACTGCAAAACTTGGTATCAATACAGTGCCATGCTTATCGGTTGCTTCATTGAGTATAGCAGCCAACTGTTCAGATGAATCTTTCGCCCCATGCAGACGGTCGCCGTAAGTTGATTCCATTATTACATAGTCGGCCTTGTCAATATTTGCCGGTGGCAGTAAAATGTCTGATTGATAACGCCCAATATCACCAGAAAAAACAATCGTTTTATCATAGCATTTCATTTGAACAGAAGCACTGCCGAGAATATGGCCATTTTTTCTGAATTGAAAGCTGATATGAGGTGATAACTGAACCACTGAACTATGCTCCACCGTTTCAAAATGACTTATTGCAAAATCAACATCCTCCGTTTTGTAAAGAGGTACTGCAGGCTTATGTTTGGAATAACCCAGCCGGTTGGCTTTTTCTGCATCTTCTTCCTGTATTTTGGCGCTGTCGTATAAAATGATTTCTGCCAGATCTTTCGTAGGAGGCGTCATATAAATTTTCCCTTTGAATCCTTTTTTTACAAAAAGGGGAATGTACCCGCAGTGGTCAAGATGTGCATGTGTTAGCAGGAGCACATCAATATCACCAGGGTGCACGGGTAATTCCTCACGGTTTTTCATTCTCAATGATTTTATGCCCTGAAACAGGCCACAATCAACCAATATGTTTAATTCGGGAGTTCGTAACAAGTGTTTGGAACCGGTTACGGTTTGGGCAGCTCCCAACGACTGTAATATGATTTCATTTGTTGTTTTCATTGTTCTTCTTTTTAGCGCATTTTATGACTTCGGTTTATTAATGGTTTTACCGGATATTCATTAAGGATACGATGCACAGCAGGATGCAGGTCGTGACTGATGTGTGATGCATCATAAATATCTCCATCGGCGGTGCCGGTCCATACCAGTTTATTGGCTTTTCGGTCAATAAAATTTAATGTAATAGAACCATTAACATATTCCTGTTTTCGTGTAGATGAATAACCGGGAAAGCCTGAGTACCCATACCCATAAATGGGATAATGACGATAATAATATCCAAATGGATAGGGTGTGTAATAGAAACTTCCGAAATAATAGGGGCGGTAATAATAGCTGGAAGGATACGATGTTATTACCCTTTCCTTTTTTGCATTGGTAATTACCAGTTGCATTAAGATATCCGGGTTTTCTCCGTGAAATTGATACCCCCTGTCGCTCATGCACTGCCCGAAATAGTTTCGGATATTATTACGGATAATTTCATTGTTATAGGGAGTGTTTACCGTGTCAGCCTTATCGGGCAGCCAGGCAAATGTTTTATATTGGCTGAAATTTACTGACCGGTCATAATCGGTGGACACAGCATTGTAGGTAGTACTGCAGCCAGCCAGCACTATTATTGATACAATGCTTAAAATCCAGATACTCGTTCTCATAAATTATATATTTAGATGTTATTAATTATAACTATTCACCCGGCCTTTTCAAAACAAGCTGATTAAATTTTACATTTATCTTTTCCTCTCCTGGTAAAAGATTCTGCACTTTAAATAGCTGCAGGTCTATAACAAAATCTCCTGACAAAATGCAGCTTGTGTTGCCCCTCGGAAAATGCTCCAGTACCGAGTTGAAACTGAATGACCGGTTTACTCCATTCAAAAACAGTGTTCCCTGTGTACTGAATTTCTGTTTAGGATGACTTTTAGTTTGTACAAAAGCAATATTCATCTTGCCGCTAAAGACCAGTTCCTGGCCCGCCAGTTTTTGCAGGAGCATGTTTAAGGAATCATTTTCTGTTATTATAGTGGGAATCACCAGCCGCAGGTGCATTTCTGCTTTATCATAATTCAAATGCATGAATAAATGATTGCTCACTGCTGTTACACCTGCACCTCTGTACCTTCCGCTGGCGAGTATAGTCCCCGACTTTGTTTGGTACACTTGTGCGGCTGATGAAATTCCCGAAATCAGAAACCATATAACCAATATTGCCATTAAACCTAAGCGCATAGAAATTTTTTAATTTAATAACGGGCTCACATTTGCGATAACTCCTTTAACAAATAAAGAATACCGGCTTAAAATCATTAATGATGTCCGTTCATATTCATGCCCTGATGAGTGCCACCAGAATGCATTCTACCACCATTCATCCGCATCATGTTTCTTTGAAACATTTGATGTGACCGGTACTTCCTGCCATTCATGTCCATGCAGTGTCCATTTCGTAACTGGCGGTTTTTGCCATTTTTCAACTGGTAGGAGCCGTCTGGATGCATTACAGTACTATTATGTAATGTCATTTGATTTTCCATCATCACTTCCTTACCATTCAGGCTATGGTACATTTTGCCATCTTTCATTACCAGGTGTTCATCATTTACAGTTGTACTTTGTTGATTTGCGTTCCCGGTTGGCACCAGCTGGGCAAATGATGCAGTTGTCAGTAATTGTTGCCGGGTTTACGGGTATTGCATATACAGGCAGGAGCTGAAACCTAAAATATTTTAAATCATATCTTACAGGGACACTGAACTCGTAATTCTGAATATTGAAAATACCCCCACTCATCATACCAATGCCCATTGTATTAGAGCTGCCGGTATTAATCATGTGTTGCCCAAAACGTTTATTGTTATTGTAGCTGCTGTAATAATTTTGTTTGCCGCTATACAACGAAAAGGTTGGGCTGATTTTCAGTTTATCATTCGCTGTATAAAAATTATGGCTTACTGAAGCACTCAAAATAAAATCACTTTGATTGCTGAAATACATAGTGCCATCAGCATACACTTCCAGAATGTCAAAATCATAATCGGCATAAGCATTTAAATTTGCAGCTAATGCTGATTTGACTGTATAACTCTTATTGTTAAAAACATAACCCGTTGCGGAAATTCCGGCACTAAAGTTTTTCTTATAATAATCGTACCCGCCGGAAGCTGTGAATAAATCAATCCTGTTTTGCTGCGATGCAGCCAGGTAGGATACAATGCCGGTAATAAAAAGACCTGATTTGTGATAATATCCGGCAGATGTGGAAATGTAAGGAGATTTGATTGAGCTTTTTCGTCCTAAAAAAACAATGTCGCTGTTAAATGCAGCGCCTGCCAAAATGTAAGATGACTCTTTTGTAACAGCAGAGCTTGAGTCTGGACTCTTTTTCTCCTGCGAATATGATGAAACTGATACGATAAGCAGCATCATCAACAACATCAAAAGAATATTTATCTTTTTCATATACTGCATTTAATATTTTCAGCAATCCTTTTAAAGTAAGGGTACGGATGATGAAACCAACTTTATTCACCTGCCTGCATAAACTCAGTTATTTTTTTTACTTCATCCTCAGTCAGCATTGCCCTTTGCCGCATATGTGTATTGATTACATCCCACTGCGTATTAGTGAAAGCAGAACTGGGTGGAGTATTATGACATCGCTGGCAGTTTTCGCTCCATAGCTGGCTGCCACTTTTATCGGTTACTTTGGTTGATACACAACTGGCAATGACCAACCCGGTTGTAAGTATCATTGCGACTGCTATTATTATAGTATTACGTTTCATAAAAAAATAGTTTAGATTTATTAAAAACCAACTGCAAACTGTACGAGAAAAGCATTATTATTTTCCTGACTTTGATAGGCCAGTTTTATTGCCGTACGCCAATTTATCCAGTAGTTTAAACCATAGGTATATTGTTTAATCTTATCAGGCTCTTTTGAATCTGAAGGTGGATTTAAACCTGCGTAACGGAAGACTAATTCGGTTTTCTTCAGGAATTTACTGGGCGACATACTTGGCCGGTAAGCGGCTTGTGCAAATACACTGTTACGCTTATTATCAAAAGTGTAAGTTGTAGTTCCTGTAGGGTCGTCGGGATCTTTATAATCTGCTTTATCAACATTTACCCAATTCCATTGTGCTTTTACATCAAACAGGCCTTTAATAAAATCAAGTTGCTTTACATAAGTTAAATCCAGTGCATATTGCTGCGTTTTCAGGTTCTCATATACCGACCCTTTATCTCCCGGTTTTGCCAATTGCCAGGAGCCGCCTATTTCAAGTGAAGAGTTTGAAAAAGGTAAGAAACCAATGCGTCCGCCAAATGTTTTGTTGTTGTTATTATCATCGGCATTCTCATAGGAAAGCATCCCTTCTTCACCCGGCTCATCAACACCTGTATTTAACACAGGACCGTTAGAAACATAAATACTGTAATTCATTTTGGCAGAACCAAGAGGGATACCGCCCCTAATATCAAAACCCAGTTCAGCGCTTGGGCCTACTCCATCATGGCCGTAGCCAGGTGGAGCTGTAGGTAATTTATTTATCCATGCCGGGTGAAGCCTGTCCTGAAATATGCCGTATGGAGAGAGGAACTTACCAGCTCTGAAGGTGATGTATTTATTAAGAAAGTAGGAAACATTGGCATATTCAAGATTAATAACTGTTTCGTTGCCTTCTAATTCTGTTTCCAGTTCTGCTTCAACAAATATTTTCTCTGATGGCTTCCATAACAATATCGGATTTATTGAAAACCCGTTGAATTTTGTATCGTCTTTAGCAAATTTTGCACCGGCGGTAGTATATCCGGTTAATACAAATTTGCTGTTCCTGGATATCAGGGGCTGTACTTTGTTTTGAATTAAGCTATCCAGATAGTCCTGGTTGTATTGCTGACCTGAGGTTGCTGCAGATAGCAATAGTACAGCAGCACTTAAAATAAAGATTTTCTTTTTCATATAATTACTGTTTTAATGTTCGCATATAAATTATGGTTTGCCATATTTGAGTTTCGTTTAACTTCTTTTTAAAAGAAGGCATTGGCTTTCTTCCTTCAGAAGTTTTCCAGAACAGGGCTCCATCGCTTTGGCTTTGCATTGTTGCTTTAGAGAAATCACCGGCAGGTATGTCCAAGTCCTTCGCCGAAGGCCCATCGCCTTTTCCTTTTTTGCCATGGCAGGATTGACACTCTTTTACATACACAGCCTTACCAGCAGCGATAGTTACAGCATCGGCGGTGAGAGGGTTCTTCTTTGCATCAGCAGAGGCAGGGGCCTTCCATTCTTTTTGCTGGAAGAACGCACTGCCGGCAATTGCAACCATTAGCAGCAGTGAGACGGTCAGCATTTTGTTTTTGATAATCTTTTTTACTAAAACTTTCATGATTATAGATTTTACTGTTAGGAAATAACTTTCGTTGATGATTTTTTTATGCGGTAAACCAGGTATAACACATATACAAACAACAGCCACACAGCGCCGACCACTGCTATGAATGTGATTATTAACCACCACGGTGCATGTGCCCCGGCCATGGAACGGGGTATGGGTTTATCTTCAGGAAACGGAAGTTTTGATTGCATAGAAATCTGAAAGGCTGTATCATTCATCACATCGCTTTCTTCTACTTTGGCAATCAGTATAAAATTTTTTGAGGAATCATGCCCTTGGATATCTGATGGAAATTCCGCAATAATGGTACCCATACTATCGGTGGTACCATCTGCTACTTTCATTAGTCCGAATGTCCGTTGCACATATAAGGTCAGTTCCACATCCTTTGCCGGTTGCTGAGTGGTAATATTGGTAACCGTAGCTGTTACAACATACATGCTGTCGTTAGAGCTCATCTGCAACGCAATGTTTCCATTTATTTTTTCATCCTGCGCAGCTACGGTTGTTGTCAGCAGGAATGACAAGAATATAATGCAATATCTTTTTTTAACTTGCATGTGTTGGAGCATTTTGAAGTGTGATAATATTTTCAACACCAATTTCTTTCTCTCCACTTTTTTCAACTTCCTCAGTTACTTCCCACATTGTAATAACCGGAAAAGGTTTAAAGAGAAGAATAATCAATAACACAAATCCCGCTAAAGAAGAAGCAGTAATTGTCCACTCAATGAGTGTGGGATTATAGGTGGCATAGCCGTGCTGTGCATGCTGAATTGGTGTAAATGGGTGCAGCATGTTTGGAATTACAATAAGATACCGGTTAATCAATGCGCCAAGCAGCACCATTACCGATGCAGTTACAACCCATTTGATGGACTGCCTGAATCGTTTAAAGGATAAAATAATTATTGGTATTAAGAGGCCTGCAATTTGTGTGAACCAGAAAAAGAAGGCATGCTTACCATAAAATAAATCTTCTAGCACAGCTCTTTCTTCCTTTGCCATTTTGTAAGCAGGCACGCCATATTTATTGATATTGAGGTATAGATAAAAAGCAGTCAATGCCAGTAATATTTTTGCCAGGTTATTAAAATGCTTTGGTGTTAGATAATGCTCCAGCCTGTAACCATGACGAAGTTTGGCGATAATTAAAATCATAATAGCAGTACCAGCCATTAAAGCCCCGAATACAAAATAGGGCCCCATGATAGTAGAGTTCCAGCCCGGTCTTAATGTAAATGCAATTAACCAGGCACTGATGGTATGAACAGATATTGCTACCGGCAAAATAACAATGCATAAAATGAGCATTGCCTTTTTTAATAATCGCCGTTGCAGTAAATTATCTTCCCATCCCATTGCCAGCCAGCGCCACATTTTTTTTCTCCATTCAGGTGCATCTGTAAGCTTGTCTCTCATAATAGCTAAATCCGGAATTAAAGGCAGGTAGAAATAAATAACACTTCCAATAAAGTAAGTAGCAATGGCCACAACATCCCAAAGAATAGGCGATTGAATACGACCATGTGTAATGAGAAAATACAACCGTTCAGGACGACCCATATCCAATACCGGCATAAATCCTGCAAAGAAGATGGCAGAAAGCGTTACAGCTTCTGCAATGCGTATTAAAGGATATCTCCATTTGGCGCCAGACATCCGCAGCACACAGGATACTAATGCACCAATCAGGCTTACTCCAACAAAGAAGAACAGCAGCGAAATATACAAACCCCACGACACATAGTCTCTCATGGCTGTAACACCTAATCCTTTTCTCAATTGTATAATCCAGGCTACAGTTCCTCCAATACAAATCACTCCAAGAAAAATTACCCAAAAAGTTTCCTGCCTGTAACGCCTGCCCACCGTGCCCAACAGTTCGTTTTCAATTTGATTTCTTATTTCAGGATTCAGCTTTTCCATATAGCATATTTTATTTTTCCGAACCTTCTTTTCCTATTTTTATTTCTTTAGCATCATAGGTCCGGTTAACCGGTGGCAGGTAATACACCCGTGGTTCAGTACCCAACTCTTCCAGGAAACGATAAGCTCCACCGTCTTCCAGCAATTGAGATAATTTTGTTGTTGTTCCGTCATAACAGGTAACCGCATCTTCATTTGCATCACCAAACCAGATTGCGTTCATGGGGCAACCCGTAACACATGCCGGCAGCTTACCTTCTCTTGCCATGTGAGGACAGAAGTCACATTTCTCCACACAACCTTTCTTGCTTTGAAAAACATTTTCAGCAGCAGGAGTTGTTTCAATGATATTGGGTTTAACCGGCTCTGTCCAATTAAATAAGCGAACTGAATAAGGACAGGCAGCCATACAAAAACGGCAACCAATACATCGTTCATTGTCTATTGCCACAATACCATCTTCTCTCTTGAATGTGGCATCCACCGGGCATACTTTGGTACAAGGCGGATTATCACAATGCATACAAGGCTTTACAAAATAATAGGGAGAAACATCCGGTGAATCCTGCATTTCTAACACTTCAATCCATTCCTTATTGGAAGGGAGATAGTGCATCTTGTTACAAGCTTTGGTGCATTTGCCGCATCCATCACATTTGGCAAGGTCAATCACCATTACAAACTTCTTTCCAGGTATGCCTTTCCGTACATCATCCTCTGAAATATGAGGCTTAAAATTGGCAACCTGTGATTTATCTACTGATACAAGTTTTCCATCGTGTGTCAGTACATTTACTTTCTCTCCGCTTTCCGGCTTGGTATTATCATTACTGGAACATCCGGAAAGAAAAGCAGCGCCAATGCCTCCCATTAATCCTTTAAAAAGAAAATCTCTTCTGGAATTATCGTGGTTGCCAGAATTGTTCTGGCTACATGTACAGTTGTTACCGCATGCCATTGTGATTGTTTTTTAATTGTGAACTGTTTTAAAAACAATAGAGGGGCATTTTTAATTGCAGCAAACATCGGCAGGAAGCAATGCCATATTTTGATAGTAATTATTCAGTGCTGCATTTCCTTCAACAGTAATTTCAAGGTAAAATTTACTGTTTACAGGCGTATAACGGCACAGTGAAGTAAGTACAACCTTTTAGGAAAAGATGCTTACCTGTGTGTTTACACAATTAAAGCGGTATCAAATAAGGAAAGACTGGATAAAGACCCTTACATCGGGCGGGGAGTAATCAATTTCTCTGGGGGGGATGCGAAAATAATTTGCAAAACCCTTTGCGTTGAGTAATTCTGCAGAAAGTGGTGCAAAAACGAGATATAATAAAGTGTTTGTGCTTTTTTGTGGAATACTGCTTTTTTCTGCAATCAGTTTATCAGTATTCTGAAACCCTGCAACAAAATCAGAGCAACAATTCTCTTCGTTTGGGGTTGAGAATGAGGCGGTGTTGTTGACAATATCGGAATGATGGTGAGACGCCTGGCTATGCTGGTGACTGTGCCCCTCATTCACATCATGATGATGGCCATTGCCATGCTCATGCTTTTCACCTTCTTCATGAGAGTGATGACCTGTGTTGAAACCCATATCCAGACCCAATGAGCAGGCAAAACCAACCACCGTATTCAGTGAAAAGGTGACCAGCAGAAGCAGTGCCTTGATTTTTATAGTTCTGTCAGATTTCATTACGATAACATTAAACCCGATTAAAGTTATATAACATACCCATCAGCAAATATGACGGATATCAGTTTTTATTATGAGTTTTATTATATGCATATACTCATAGTTATATATCCTTTTTGTAAAGGTAGCCTGTATTATAAGCGCCTTAGTTTGATTATTTAAGCATTTTGTTTGAAATGTTGCCATAGTAATTTATCCCAGTGTATTCTTTGGGGAACCGGTTTAAGCCGGTATTCACCAGGCGTTTTACCAGTTTCCTTTTTAAATTGTGTGCTAAAAATCTGCTGGGTGCTGTAACCAAGTTGCCAGGCTATTTGTGAAATACTCAATTCATCATGCATAAGTAATTCCTTTGCCATTTCCATCCGGAGACAAATAAAATATTTTTCAATGGTTAAACCTGCAGTTTGAGTAAATCTTCTGCTTAGTTGATAATAACTTTGATGCAGTGTTTCTGAAAGGTAATCCGATAATTTTTGCGGTATATCTTCTCCATTTGCTACTTTATTGAGATACTCACAAATGGCAGCATGAATTTTAACTGTAATCTTCTCGTTATTTTTTTCTGCAATTCCAAAACCTTTGCTTTTCAACTTGCGCCTGATGTTCTCAACATCACTAACCGACAGGGTTTGTTTAAACGTTGCTTCTCCAACAATAATTGAAACCGGGCTATAACCAGCTTCCGTAAGCAAGTTTCGCACAACCTCAATGCATCGGTCGCAACACATATTTTTTATTTGCAAACAGGTAGTAGTCATAACCCGGTTTTAAGTTTTAATTAATACTGTTTTTTAAAAGCCAGCTTAGTTTGTACATTTTATGGAACTTGTCATAAGCAGGCAAGTCTTTGTCATTTTTAAACTGTGCATCCAGTTTATCATGCAACGCATGATTTTCGGGAAAAGCCGCCTTGAGATTTGCCTTTGTTAATGGTTGCAGTGGTGAAAAGGCATCCTTGCTGAAATAATAAGCAGCCGGGTAGTCATTTGCATTCTTAGCGGAGTGAGCCGTATGCTGATAAAAGTATAAAAGAAGCGGCTCACCCGGGTTCAGAATACTATATTCTGTGTCATTGACAAATTTAAATTCCTTGCCTTTGCAATCTCTGTAGCCAAACAATTCTTTCTTTTTTAGCATATACGTATTCCCCTGGTGCTTTACCTTTACTTCGTCTGCGTTAAATATCAAGTATGGGTTAATCTTGTGCTTTTCCATTTTACAATTAATGGCAAACGATAATTTTCGTTGTGCAAAATCGTCTGCTGTTTTATAAACGCCGCTGCTATCTTTTTGCGCAAATACTTGTTGATTCATTGTCAGCACAATTAAACCCAATAGCAGTTTATAGTATTTTGTGTTCATAAGAATATTATTATTGAGATAACCGATTATAAGTTTGTTATTTGTTTTTTGCCTTCAATTCCATGCCGCAGTTGGGGCATTTGCCTGGCTTATCACTTTTTACATTTGGATGCATAGAACAAGTATATATTTTCATTACTTCCATTTTCATTTTCTCTTTTGGAGAAAGGGTTAAGTTTTTACTGCATTTGGGGCAAGTCCCGGGTTTATCATTTACTACATCGGGATGCTCGGTGCAGGAATAGGATATTTCAGTTTGTTTCATCTCGGTCAGCTTCATGCCACATTTGGGGCACTTTCCTGATTTATCACTTGCTACATCGGGATGCATGGGACAGGTATATGTTTTCATTACCTCCATTTTCATTTTTTCCTTTGGAGAAAGATTCATTTTCTCTCCGCATTTCGGGCAGGTGGCCGGTTTATCACTTGTTTCGCCGGGATGTGCCGGACATTCATACAGACCTACCACTTCTCTTTTCATCTTTTCTTTTGGCGATAATGTAGTGCCGCATTTGGGGCATTTGCCTGATTTGTCCATAATCACATCGGGATGCATTGGGCATACATAAGTTGTTATTTCATTTTCCTGTTTTGCTACATTTTGCTTGGTTGTGTCTTGAGCATAAACAGAAACAGACAAGATGGTAAAAGCTGCCATCATCAGCGTTGCTACAGATTTCATTTTTAATTGATTTTAAGTGTGAAATAATGATTACTGAGTTTTTACATTTCTTTGTATGCTGAGTTGAAACAGCTACACATAGAATGCTGGCAAGCAATCATCTTGTCCTGGATAGCTACTTGTTGAAAAAGAATTTAAATCCTTTTTACGTAGCTGATTTGGGGTTATATTCTGAAAACCCTGTTGAGGAGATAAATAGGGTCGGGACAACTTCGTCTGACATGATTTTGCGAGTTGTCAGTACTCAAAGTGGTACTATATAAAATTAAATCGGGAAGATTATTAAACGAAGGTAATTCAGGTATAAAAGAAATTTTATTAATGGCGCAAACTACTTGGGTAGAATTATGATTGTCTGCCTTGCTGGTAATCAACTTATCCTCACAACAACCCTTTGGCATCGCATCCGGATTACAGGCGCAGCCCGCTTTTCCCCCAACGTTTAAGACTGAAATATGGGAAAGGTGCCCTTTGCAATAATGAAAATTAATGGTAGCCCCCAGTGCTGCGCTGGTGTAAATAATCAGAAGCAATATGACCCATATTTTTTTCACAAATAGATAATTGTAATGTAAAAATATTTGTAACCGAAACAACTAAAAAAGAGCCTAATCATTTAACCCTATGACTTTCGTCATAAAGTTAAGGATTAACCCAAAAAGATTACACTGTTTTCGCAATTTTCTCCATAATGTGATGACTGTCGCCAAACTTGCACAACGCATCGCAATGGCTGCGAAGCTCAGAAAACAAAATATACTTTATTACTACCTTGTTTTGCTTAATAGCCGGACGGGATAACTGAAGGCAAACATCTTTTTCCCTCTTATCAGGCACTATCAGATAAAATACCTCATCCCCATCAGCAATAGTATAACTAAGATCTGTTAATCTTAAAATACCTGAATAGATACTGGTACTTTTTTCAACTTCAAATGCTGCAATTACGTTATTGGTTCCCTTCAGAAACCATAACACATCAATTAGCTTTACGGTATTCAATGTTTCTTTATCTAAAGTGATTTCAGGAAACTGTTGCAAACTCATAAATGTAAAGCTATTTCCATTATGAGACCTGGAACGGTCATTGGAAGCGGCGATAACATCGTAACCCAGAGCGTTACCGATTTTTAATAAGTGGTACTGCATTTCAGTGTGTAAATCTTCTTCTTCTTTTTCCTGCTGCACATCTTCCTGTCGTTTCTCTATAAGTTTCTCCAGCTTCTTTCTTTCCTGTTCAGATAAATATTCATCTGTTCCTAATATCAATTTTTGAGTGCCGATTTCAAATAACAGCCCGGCTATTGCCCCAAGGTCCGATGATAAATCTGACCGGTGCTGATTGTTGCTATCAATCATCACCTCCCGTAATTTCAGGTATTCTGCCCAACTGCCTAATTTCTTTTTGTCTTTAAATAATGAATTGAAGCCATTTATAATCGCCGTATTGAATGGCGGAATAATAGTGGGGTGTAAAAAGTAAAGAATACTAGCTACCGCAGGCCCAAGTCCCTTAATTTTTAAACTGTCCAGCCTGATTATTTCTTTGATTATTTGGTCTTCTGATTTTGCATTCAGACAGTTTTCAAGAAACTGACCGAATGCCTGTTTGTTGTTTTCGTTTTCATATATATCAGGTATGCGGAGTTTAGGTTTCCAGTAAAAAGGATGAGATGCTCCTTCAAAAACCTGTTTCTGTTCTGTAATACAGGTAAGCACAAACTCAAGGGATGACCCCTTAAAATCATTGGGAAACTTTTTGTTTTTAATATCATCAACCACCTGCATCACACCACGACGAATAGAGCGAAATGCTTTTAGTCTTTCTTCATTATTTATAAACCAGGTATTATAAACAGACTGTTTATCTTCTTTGTATTGCCGGATAATATGGGTTAAGTTATTGCTCATACTGAAAATATTTAGGCAAAATAAGCTTTTATGTAAAAAGTGCATAAAATGAAAGAGACTGAGTAAACTCAATCTCTTTACATTAAGCCCTATGGGAATTTTTAGAAGCTCCTGATTTTTAAAACGGAATTAGAATAATAATTACAACTTAAGTATAATTCCGTTAGGTTTTTTGCCAACTGGTATGTCTTTTACTTTTGTATGCGTAGAAACATTTATGACAGATACAGTATTTGCCCCCTGGTTAGTGACGTAAGCATAGTTGCCATTGAAGGCTATTGCATGCGCATCAGCCCCGGTTGCAAATTCGCCATGTTTCATCCAGGTGTTACCACCCATGTCAATATAATAAGCAACCTTTCCGTTGGTGGCATCGCTTACCCATAATTCATTAGCGGTGGAATTATAAGCCGCATACCCTGGTTTGAAATTCAGGATAATATCAGTGAGTTTCGTGTTGGTTGCTACATCAATTACTGCAATGCTTTGCCCGTCTTCACAGTCAACAAACATTTTACCGATTGATGAAGGCCATGCACCAACAGGGTTCATATCAACATTTATAGTGGCTTCAACTGCTTTTGTAGAAGGATTTATTACAGTAACAGTATTACTCATGCCGTTACTTACATACGCCTTTGTTCCATCTGCGCTGAATGTAACTTCAGCAGGCTCATCACCTACGTTAATGGTATTTTTTAAAGTGTAAGTAGCAGCATCATAAACTAACACTTTTCCAGACATGTCCATTTGTGAAGTCCATATTTCTTTACCATCAGGGGAGTAAACTGCATTATGGTTCATAGAAGGTACCTCAAAATTTTTTATCAATTTGCCCGATACAGCATCCATAACTACCACCATCCCCTTCATGCCTGGCATTCCTCCGGTGTGTCCCGCACTGAGATCCATGCCGGGAACACCAATAGTCATGTGATGTGCATTTCCATTTTGATGATGATAAATGTGATGTGGCCACATTATCATGCTTCCGGCACTGTTCATTAAATCTAAACTATCTGTGACTGTATTAGTACTTAGTCTGATAACGGAAATAGAGCTGCTTTCGCCGTTTATTACATAAGCGGCGGGATAGTCAATATTTTTTTCATTCATCGGCATGTCATTCTTTTTCTTACAGGCAGATACGTAAACAGCCATAGAAATAACAGCCAGTAAAAACACATTGGATTTTAAATTTTTCATTTTTATTTAGTTTAGATTATTGATTATTAATTATTAAAGTATGATACAGAGATATCGGGCACAGGGTTGCCTGGCATATAAATTAATTTTCTTCAGGAAAATGAAGATGACAGCTTTAAATATTTGCTCTCTTACATATGCTTATTTAATCTGTGCATTATTAATTGGAACACGGTCTATATACTGCGTTACCCTGTCAATTTTGTCATTATCGTTAAAATGAAATACCATGTGCATACGCTGATTCATTTCTTTACCGGACTTATACTTTGCATGCACCATACTCCAGCAAAGTGCATAGTTACCCGGCAATTGCGCTGGTATAGATGGTTTAGTTACATGAATTGGCAGCCACACTTCATTAGAGTATGAAAGCGATTCTATTATTTCCCCTCTTCGTTTTCTCCAATAGTCGGCAATTGCCGGTTTGCCTGCGAGGCTGTCTCCTCCATTCCAGCGGAAAAGTGCATCATCTGAAAAACCGGCAAGCCATGCTTCAACGTTTCCGCTGGCAAGTTCGTTCATGCCATTTTTTGCAATATCAATGTATTTATCATCGCCAAAGCCATATCCCTTGTCAGTCATTGGCATGTTGTGTCCGCCGCTGTGTGCTGTTTTTTCATCATGGGTATGATTTGCATTTTCATTGCTGTTGCAGGCAAAAAGAAATGCAGTAATAAGGAGGAGAATCAATTTTGTTTGCATAATTGTTGGTTTTGGTGATAGCGTTTATTTATTTCTGGTTCTTACGGGTGGATTAAACGTAAATATTAATACAGCGCCGAATGTGGTAAGCTTTAAATTACTGTCATTTATTTTTGTAAGTGGTAATTTGATGTATGGTTCTGCAGCAATACTCCAGTTTTGAGTGAGCCTTCGTTTTATTCCAAAAGAAAAATTGGATGTAAGGGAAGTAAACGAATTGTTCATATTGTGGTATATGCCTGCATGTGTCCGCTCTACAACGGTACTGGCATCTATTAAAAACGTATAGTCAATATTTTCTCTTCTCATTTTACTGATGGAGAACCCGGCTCCGGCATAAAAACCTGTTCTGTTTTGAGGCGAAAAATGATAAAGAAACATAACAGGGATTTCAATAAAACGGCAATAGCCATTTGCATCCTCAAGGTTTATGCTGCTGTATGAAGGCAAATTAAGTTTTGCCGAATCAAAAGAAATTACCTTACCGTTTGCGTTGAAATATTTCTTAGACATCAGCAATCCTCCCCTGAGTTCTATTTTTGGAGTGATCCTGTAGCCCAGAAGCAACCCATAATCCAATCCTTGTCTTGATGTTGGATTGAATTTTACATTGTTAAAATTTGTTCCGGCGATAGCTGCAATTGAAAACCTGCTATTACTTTTAATCTGTTTCCGGGAGCCTGAAACAGAAAGACGAATTGAAGCTGAATCAACTCCAGCTGGAGTGGCTACAAAGGAATTATTTATGATGTTATTTTGATTTGAAACTATTGCTTCAGAATTAAAATCAATTTCTTTATAAACAACGGTATTTTGCCGGGTTGTATCGTTAGCAGAATTCACCAAAAGGTTGTTTGTTTCAACAGGAAAAACTGATTTATTGCCAATAGATATTTCTGAGGCATTCAAAGCGTGAGAGGTAAATGATTCCTTTTTTTCTATACTGGGGTTTCTTATATTAATGTTACTATATTTTTCTAAAACCATCACTTTGGCACTTCCATATTCATGAGTTAATGGATTTCCCTTGGAATTCTTCTCCTGTTTTAACTGAGTGATAATATTCAGTGGAGTTGGGTTAATGTTGGCAACGTCCGATTCCTGAGAACTGCTTTGGCTAATTTCATCTGTTTTTTTAACCGGTAAAGAAAGTTGCGTTTCTTTACGATTTGTGGGTTTCACCCTGTACCATTCGTCAGAAGACAGATAAGCCATCCCTCCAATAAAAACAGAGAAAAGCATCCAGAAAATGATAGCTCTTCTCCGTTTCTTTTTAACAGGTAATTCATAGTCCAGTTGCTTTTCCATCTTATCCCATGAGGGAATAAGAGATGAATCATAAAAGTCTTCTGCAGCTTTCTTGCTAAGCTCAAAAAGTTTATGTTCGTTAAATTCAGACATATCTTTTAACCGTCATTTTTTTTTGAAGTTCATTCCTGAGCCAATTCTTTGCCTTAAACAGATTGGATTTGGATGTGCCCGTCGTAATACCCAGCATATCGGCTATTTCCACATGAGTATAGCCATCTATCACAAAAAGATTAAATACCATCCGGTAAGCAGGGGGAAGCAGTGTTATACTGTTGATAATTTCACGGTAACTCATAGAATCAAGCACTGATTCCGCATCATCTTCCATTTCAGCAAGCATTAGTAAAGCGTCTTCAGTGTACATTATCCTGGGGTGATACCTGTTCCTGTAGTTGATGCAGTTGTTTATAAGAACCTTCTTAAACCAACCTTTAAAAGCAGCTTCATTACAGCCATACAAGTCTTCATTATATAAGTTGAGGTTCTTAAACACTTTTATAAACCCATCACATACCAAATCCTGGACTTCCACCGTGTGTGATGCATAACGAAAACATACATTTGCAGCAAATTCTTTGAGCCATTCAAATAACATTTTCTCACAAAGCCTGTCATTGGCCCTGCAACCATTCAGCATTTCCCTTAGCTCAGAATTGGTATAAGACAAAAATTAATTGTTTTCTGTAAAGATATTTTATCAATGGTACAAGGTGAGTAAGAAAAGGGTTGCCTTAAGGGCTGTTTATTTTTTAAAACTCCACTAGTTAATTCGGTTAAGGGTCTTGCTTTTACCAAATAACCGCAGCCCGTGATATCCGGTTACTATAGCAGTATTTTTATCTTTTAGCCTGATATAGCAACTGGCTGAATGGTTCATTTCCGGGAGTTGAATTTCCCCACTATTCCACTCTTTATCCCCTGCATCATAAGTTAAGTTCCACAAAACCCTTTTACCAATTTCAGCCTGCCTGGCCGATTCTTTTACCCAGTAAATCTTACCGTAGTATTTTCCGTTTTCTTTATAAATATTAATTTGTTTACTGCCATCCTGCAACTGCCAGTTGCCTTGTATATCATCTCCCGCTGTTTGTGAAAAAGAACCCAGGCTTAAAGTTGTAAAAAAAGCTACAAGCAAAGTGGTTTTAGACTGCTTTTGTATTTTTTTGTTAAACGGATATAAAAACTGTTTCCAGTAATTCTTAGGGAAGTTTCTTTCTTCCGCAATGCCTATTGCGCCTAATTCTGTTTGCATTTTGGGATTGTCATAAGCAGTTCTGAAAATATAGTCCCAAACGGTGAGCCATGCGCCATAGTTCACCTGGGCATCCTTGTAATCGGCACGGTGGTGCCAGCGGTGTAGTTCAGCAACACAAAAAAACTTTTTCAAGATTCCGGCTTTGTAATCAAGGTTTGTATGCTGCATAAACATATTAACTGCCAGCAATGCAAGGGCTGTAATTATAACAACTGGTGGCGTTCCTATAACCATGCAAACAATAATGCCTGGGCCACCTTCAATCAATTGATGCAGCGCATGGCGTTTATCACCATTTAAGAAATATAACCGTTCAGAACTATGATGGATGGAATGAAGGTTCCATAAAAACTTATACTTATGGCTTTGCCAATGTACAAAAAACAAGAAAAAGTCAATGATAGTTAAAGCTATAAACACCTGAAGCCAGAACGGTTGTTCACGTGGAAACCAGTTAAAAAAACTGATACTTTGCGCCAGCAGGATTAACAAGTATTGTGCGGCCAGTTTAATACAATAATTAATGATATAGTAAGTAAGGTCTAAATTCCAGTCACCTTTTCCTTTTACCCAATCCTTTTCATAGGGCATCCATCTTTCTAACAACAAAATTAGTAACCCAAAAAGACTAATTACCGGAAGGGTGACAAGGTATTGATTTAGCCCGGTTTGCATTCCGTAAATCAAAATGGAAGAAGCTGATAACATTACGACTGGATAAATACTGAACTGAAAGAGTCTTTTCATTTACTGTTTGTTTAAACGGCAAAAATGTATACCCGGTAAGAGAAATTCTTGAATAAACTTGCTATTTTTTGAGGACATCCGATGGAGATACTCCAAACATTTCGGAAAAAGTGCGACTGAGGTGGGCTACATCCGAAAAACCTCCCTCATAAGCCGCCTCTGTAAAAGATTTGCCCTGAATTACTGCTTTTAAAGCAGTCTGTAGCCGGCACCAAAGAACATAACGCCGAAAGGGAATACCGGTCTGTTCTTTAAATAAATGAGCAAACCGGCTTTCAGAAAGAAAAACAGATGCAGCAATTTTTTCTAAGCTGAATTCTTCGTGCAGAGATGACTGGACTATTTTTATAGCACCCCATATACGTGGCTCAATTGTGTTGCTCTTTTCAGGATACCCGATAATGGCCTGCAACAACAACTGAAGTATGCTTAAAGGGTCTTTCGTACCTGATGAATCATTGCTAAACCAATCAATGAATAAATTTCTAATTGCCGTAATTTCTTTACCAACATAATGTATAATGCCATGTTCGGTAAGGTTCAATTTTTTTTCAAGTTGTAATGCATAATGTAACTCAGCATCAAAATAGATAAACACGTAAAAATCATCTTGCCCCATAAATTGATGAGCCAAATCAGCTGTAACGAAACTGCAATCACTTTTTTCAAACTCAGTTCCATTGCGTGAAAGAAAAAATGGGGTATTGAAAGCCATTACAATTTCAAGTGCATGATGTGTATGTAGTTTTGTCTGCACATTGCGGCCAATGTAAACAGCTACTCCGTCAGCAATAAAAAGTTTAAAAGCAGGCGGCATTTAATGGGTGCAACAGTTTTTGTTTCGCTGAACAGGCGGACATTGAACCGTTCCGTAGCTGCAAAATACACAACAATCTCCGGCTTTTGGTTTCATACAGGAGCCGCAACCATTACAGTTATAGAAATACAAACAGACATCCACTGGCATTCTCTCAGTTGCTTTATATCCGCAGAAAGGACAGGTGATAACCGAATAAAGCTGAATATTCATTTGCAACAATTTTTTTTTCGTATGAAAATGCTTTTAAAAAGCCGCCATAAAAATTGCCCTATAGCTTTTATTACAATCATTACAACATAGTTAATAACATTGTCCCACTCATGCCAATCATCAATAAATCTTCAATAATGGTGATGGTACTCATAGGTAAATTAAATACAGCACCAAGGCAGGCACATTTTATTTTTCGTTTGTTAATAACGCTTTGTAAAACCCCTATGATGCTTATCGTCATTACTACAAAGGTAACGGTATTGGTAAGGATTGGACTGAATCTCGTTAAGAAAGCCAAGCCTAAAGCCAGTTCAGTAAACGCATAAACATATCCCCACCCGTTCCACTTATTGGCTACAATATCATACATGCTGTAACTCTCTGCAAAGCCTTTCAGATTTAGCAATTTGAAAAAGGAAAATACCAGGAAGAAGCCAGCCATAAAGTGATTCATCCATCGCACACAGATAAAATCACCCTGCACCCACTCTGCCAATAGTGTTACTCCAGTAATGTAACCAAATATCAATAACACAGGTTTATAAATTTCAAACCAGAATTTTGCTTCTTCTTTGGTTGCAGGCAATATTACCGCATTATTTTGTTGATTTATTTCAGATAGTTGGTACTTGGGATAATCTTTTAATGCTGTTTTGAGCAAATTAGTATTGATATGGTCATCCGTTTCAATGCTCGCTTCACCTTTTAATAGCTCAACAGTTACGTTTTTCACTCCTGGAATTTTTGATAAAAGGCTTTGTACTTTAGCCTGACAACCTGTACAGGTCATGCCGGTGACGGAATATGTATGTGTCATAATCCAGTAATTTATGACACAAAGTTCCTTTTACTATGAAATGAAAACTTATAGAATTATGGAAAAGGTTTATACATATTTGTTTTTTACATTGTCCAAGGGGTGCCGGTTGGCTGAACCTGATTTTTTAAAATGGCTGGGCGTAAATCCTGTAACTTTTTTGAATTGAGAAGATAAATGTGCCGCACTACTATAACCCAGCTTGTATGAAATTTCGCTCAAATTCATTTCGCCATACACAATCAACTCCTTTACCTTTTCAATTTTTTGAAGAATAAAATATTGTTCAATTGTAATTGCTTCTACTTGTGAAAAAAGACGTGATAAGTAGCTGTAATCTTTGTGCAATGCTTTCGCTAAATAATCACTGATGCTTAAATGTTCTTCAACATTGCCGGATTGTATTTTTTTGATAAGAAGGTTTTTGATTCTTTCAATCTGCTGTTGACGCTGGTCATCCAGCAGTTCAAAACCTAACTCCTGCAGCATTATATTAAGTTGCGCCAACTGTTTGGCCGGGGGTTGAGAAATTAATTCTACTTCACCTAAGCCAATTCGGCTAACTGGCAATTCCATTCTTTCCAAAATTTGATTTACTGCCATGATGCAGCGGTTGCAGACCATATTTTTAATGTAGAGGATCATTTTGCTTCTAATTGTATCCATAAAGATACATCGGTCCGTTAACGATACAAGCGGTTGATTATCAAAAATATTTTCGGATAGATATTGGTAATTGAGTAGCGAAAGGACTCTTTTTTATATACCAGAAGCGTAGATTCCACTGATTTTCTTACGATATCAGCTTTCAATCAGAAATGTTAATTTCGAATTGGTTATTCCATATTGTAAGCCGTGAACATAGCAACCTTGTTTGTTATAGGATTTTGAATAGTTGTTTGTCGTCTAATGAAAATACTTGATCATGGAATTAACTTTATCCAATGGGAATCCCCTGAAATTTGAACCCGGATTACCTTCTGATTACTCCGGGCCAATTCTTTGTGGAGCTTCCTCATTTCAAGCCAAATCAAATCTTGCGGAGCTAGTTATCCAGGAATTGCACGGGGAGTATTATACCATTCGTTTTCTCATTGGAAAGTTTTTGAAAAAAATTAATGCGAGGGGTTGGATACATTCCAACGGGCTGTACAGTTACTTTATGCTTAAGAATGGTACCCGCAAACGGATCAATACTATCGGGAACCTGCACATAAGGCAAGATCAATATGCCTGTTTCTTTACAGAATCTTCAGACTGCAGTGCTGTATTTGAAAAGACAAATGAATTCAGAGCACTCGATGTTTTTTATTCACCGAAGTTGTTGGAAGAACTGCTGCCTTACTTTCCCGAACTGAAGAATGTGATGCTCTCATCGTCAGGAATAATACTACCGGGAAAACCTTGCTGGAGCTTGCCGTCTATGAAAGAAATCATCAACCAAATTCTTAATTGCCCTTACGATGAGGCTACCAGGCAATTTTATTTTGACCTGAAAGTGAGGGAGCTTTTGTATCAATTACTCGAAACAACCTTTAAAAAAAATCCTTCACAACAATACTTTACGCCATTTGAAATAGCCCGTATTCACGAAGCAAGAGATATTCTTGAATCATATATATCTAAGAAACCACCTTCACTCCGCACTTTATCACGAAAAGTGGCTTTGAATGAATATAAATTAAAGACCGGGTTTAAGCAATACTTTAATACAAGCATTTTTGATTGGTTAATTGACCGAAAAATGCAATATGCCAAACATCTTATCTTAACAACAAACCGACCCATAAAAGATATCTGTGCAATGGTAGGTTACCCACGCACAACAAACTTCATTACTGCCTTTCGAAGGCGCTTTGGAATGACACCAGGCTCCTTAAGAAGATAATAAATCCTTTGCGCAAAACTTCTGTAGTGTTTGGCAAACCTATTTGTCAAAAAGTTAATTGATTATTACATGATCTTTATAGTGCATAATAATTACACTATGAGAAAACTCCTGACTGAACAATTTTTAATAGAACTGATAGCCTCTCTATTTATCTTACTTTTCCTTTACACCGGGATAAGTAAGTTAAATGAACATGAGGAGTTTCAAATAGTATTATCAAAGTCCCCTCTTTTAGCAACGAGTGCATCGGTTCTTTCATGGCTGCTGCCAATCATTGAAATAGTAACTTCTGTTTTATTGTTTCTTCCACGTACTCGCAGGTATGGATTGGCAACATCAATGTTGCTGATGGCATTATTTACTTTATACATTTCATACATGCTCCTGTTTACGCCCAGCCTGCCTTGCTCCTGCGGGGGTGTTTTAAAACAAATGAATTGGTCGCAACATCTTTTGTTTAATATCTTTTTTCTATTGCTAAGTATCCTGGCCTTGTGTCTTTCAAATAAGAATAAACTCTTTATTGCAATAAACAGGAATAGCCGAACACCTGTAGAAGAAAGTAGGCATTAATTAATCAAGTAAATATTATTTTATGAAAAAGTATTTGTTTGGAACCATCGCAGCATTTTTAGCTGTTGGTTTTGTCTTGTTACAGTCTTTTAAAACTGAACCAAAGAATGCGAATCAGAATCTTCAAACGACCTATGATTGGTATCCTGTTGGTGCGGATAATAAAATAAGCAGCACAACCGCAGTCTACAATGATATGGTCAAGGGAGATGTAATTTCTGTGGATGCCTGTAAAGACCAGGTGCTGCCAAACTGTTTATTCGGAACAAATGGAACGGTTACTTTGGGACAGGATATATCAGGACAACCTGCTTCGCAAAGAATAAGACAACAGAATTAATTGAACGACTGAAATTATTAGGGACAAATAGATTACAATTTGTCCCTAATAATTATTTTTTTTCTTTAAGAATAAGTACATCCATATAGATATATCTTTCAACAAGATCTAAATCATATCGTTTTAATACCTTACGCAGCCCTTCAATTGTCAAATTCTCTAATTCGTATTCTTTCATTTCAAAATCAATATTACCGTTGTAGCCTGTGCTGTCAATAACTTTTATAGCAAATCTCCAGTCGCCGAATGACCTAAATGCATCAAACAGGCTTTGAAATGGTTTATTCCGGATAAATCGAACAGAAGGATTTTCAGGGTCGTTATCTTTTGTTTTAAGTTCAACGGAAAAGGTTGTCTGTTCTGGCTTTCCGCCTTTTGTTTTTAGCTTGTCTTTACCTGAAGTTCTAATTAGAGCCAGGCAACGGACTTTTCTTTTTTCAATACTGACGTTCAAATTAAAATAGCGGCGTAAATCTTCCCGCATAATTTTATATTTATCTTTTTTAAGAGCTTCGGGCAGTATTGATTGATAATAATACCCATGCTCTCCCCGCCATTTATCATAACTGGTCCCGGATAGATATTTATACTTTTCTATTTCTTTCACTTCAAGAATTGTTCTTCCATGTTCCCTGAAGCCATACATTGCATCATTATCAGATTCGTTGTAAGCAAACTGATATAGATCTTGTATAGAGCGACAGTCGTAAGGAATGTTATCTCCGGGATAATCAATGTGTAAATTTAATGTATCAGCTCCCTTTAGAATAAGTGTACCATACTTTACATGGTTTTCAACGTCTTTCTCAAAAACTGTCTTCAAATATTTTGTATCTGCAGCTTTAGTATAGAGTAGCGAGTCACCCTGTAAGTGACGATTTATTTTATCAACTGTAACTTGCTCATGAGTCGTGTAACATAGTTTACCATTCCCATCAATCCACGCATAAAAAGGTACGCCTTGGTGTGGGAGAATGTTATTTAAAAGGGTATCTGTTGTAACCAGCGGAACATTTTTGGGAATATTTAGTCTCTTTCTTTTTTCAAAAAACTCTCTTGTTTTTTCTTTAGAGCCCCTATTCACTAATATCACTTGTATCTGATTATGGAAGCGTTGTTGAAAGGAGTCGATTTTTGGAAAGTTTTCGAGACATGGAGTACAATAGAAACTCCAAAAATCAAAGATCACAAGTTTTCCCTTAAAATCGCTTAAAACGATATGATCCTTTTCATAATTAAGAACGTTGTTGAATGTATAATTGGGCATTGTTTGCCCAATCTGTAACTCTTGGGAAATGCCTGTTTTGATTAGGATTGTAAACAGGCAGGCAAAGAGGTATCTGTAAGTCAATTTCATAAATTAACTTTTAATGAAAAATAGAGGTGAATAGTTAGTAGCCTGGGTTCTGTACCAGTGAGGAGTTTATTTGAATTTCGGTGAAAGGAACAGGCATAAGAATATCTGTTTCCTGCCAATTACTTCCCTTTAAAGGTGCAAGTATTGTATTGGTAAGTCCGTATCGTTTTAAATCAAACCAACGGTGGCCCCACTCAGCAAATAGCTCAACCCGCCTTTCACTGATTATGGCTGATAGCAATGTGGCCTGATTACTTGCTAATGTATTCGGAAGTCCGGCTCTCGATCTTATCATATTCAAATCGGCAATTGCTTCAGCAATTCTATTCTGCCTTGCTCTTGCTTCTGACCGAATCAAATATTGCTCAGAAAGGCGAAGAACGATATTATATTCATCAACAGGAGTTACAGTCCGCCGCTTATACTTAAACGGATAATAGTACTGGTTGCCATTAACAGAGTTTACTCCGAGCCAATTAGTTTTGCGGAGATCACCACTTTCAAACGAATTTGTAAGCGAAGAACTCAGAGAAAAAGTAGGTATACTGGTAATTGAAGATGGGATAAACAAACTGCCTTCAACTGTGTTTCGAGATTCATTTGCAGGCGCAATTTGCCAAATTGTTTCTGAGCTAGTAACTTTAAATACATCATTCAGGTTGACTGGCAAATTGTATCTGCCAGATACAATTACTATTGATGATAAGATCTCAGCGTTTGACCAGTCGCTGTTGAACAGGTATGCTTTCGCCAACAAAGCAGCGGCTGTTAATTTATTGGGACGTAGCCTTCCATTACTTGGATAATCTTCTGAAAGCAGGTTTACTGCATCAGTTAAATCGTTTATTATCTGCTGATATACTTCATTCACTGCAGCCCTCGGTTTGTGTTCATTTTCACGATAGTCAGAGGAAACAATTAATGGAACATCACCAAACAGGTTGACCAGAATAAAATAAGATAGTGCTCTTACTACCTTCATTTCTCCAATCAACTGTTTTTTTGTGGCTATTGAAACTCCAGTACTTCGCTGAAGATTTTCTATTATAGCGTTTGTTCTGTATAGAACTCTGTAAGCCGAGCCCCACATTTGCGAACTAACTATTGTACTTGTTGAAAGAACGGAGTTTTTAGCGAAAGCGTCATATTCCAATACCGGAGATAGTGGAGTTAGTTCATCTGCGCATAGACCGCCATAGACACTGAGAGTTCCGTTTGTAAAGGATGGTGATACGGCTCGCATTTGCAGATAAACGCCATTTACCGCTGACAGAGCAGTTGCGTCGTTTGCAAATAATTGATCTGATTGAATAAGGTTGGGTGAGGCATCAATTTCCACAAATTTTTTACATGAGGATTGCGTAAAAAATAAAATGGGGGAAGCGACTATCAGAATAAGCTTCAAATATATTTTGCTGTTCATTGCATAATCATTAAAAGGTTATATTAAGACCGGCCACTATAGTTCTTAATGGCGGCAGTACAAACATATTTTGTGTTTCGGGGTCGGCCCCTTCATATTTTGTTATAACAAAGAGATTTTGAACGTGTAAGAAGATCATACACTTTTCAGCCTTGATACTGCTTGAGAACTTAGGTTGGATATCATAAGACACTGAAATATTTTTACAGCGGATAAAGGAAGCATCGGAAATATTTGCATCGGAAATTGGCAAATAAATATTCATTTGTTTAAAAGCATCCGATGATGAGCTGGCAGTATATTTTTGAATGTTAGTAACGTCACCGGGCTTTTGCCATCGGCTTAAAGCAGCTACAGGTTGATTTACGAGGCCATAGCCGGGTGTATATATTGAACTATTATTACTTAGGAAATTGTATCCTTTTTGCTTTCTGAATTCGAAGAATACTGTTATCAATAGCCTCTTATACTGCAACGAGTTTAACATGCCACCAAAGAATTTTGGATCAGTATTTACATAATTAATCCTGTCGTTTTTATCCAAAAACCCACTTCCATCAACATCCTTAAACTGATATAAGCCAGTAGCAGTTTCTACACCCAGATACCGGTATAACTTTCTTGTAGTGACAGATTTTCCTATTATGTAAGTGTTGGAGTAGCTGGATGTGGAGAGGCCCGGAAAAGCAAGGAGCCTATTGCGGTTTGCTGTAAAATTCAGTGATGTTGTCCATGTAAGATTTTTGGAGCTTATATTCTTCGTGCTAAGCTGAAACTCCATTCCTTGATTTTGAAGTAATGCGTCCAGGTTCTTTAAAACACTCACGAAACCTGTTTGAATAGGAAGCGTATAATTAATCAATTGATTATTGCTTCTATTTCTGTAATAAACTGCGGAGAGCAGTATCCTGTTTGATAGAAATCCCAATTCAATGGCAGCTTCAATTTTTTTATTCCTTTCCCAAGTAAAATCAGGATTAAATAAAGCTGATGGATTGGTTACAGGAATACCCTGGTAAGTGTTTGAAACTGCTGTCCAAGTGTCAAGATATTTATAGTCTCCAATTTGATCATTCCCTGTAATGCCATAGCTTGCCCGAACCTTTCCAAAACTTATGAACTTAATACGTTTGTCAAATATTTTTTCATTTGAAAATATCCATGCACCACCAGCAGCGCCAAAACTGGAAAAGCGATTGTTAGGCCCGAACCTGCTTGATCCATCTCTTCTTCCTGAGACATTTATAATGTAACGGTCTTTAAGATTATAAGTGAGTCGCCCAAATGCAGCAGTATAACGATATTGAGCTACGCTATTTGTTGTGCGTACTGCTCCTGCACCATTGATAGAACCAAGCAGTATGTCATTTGCATAATTGAATGCTTGTACCGAAATAGCATCAGTTCTATTCTCTTGCCAAGTTGCACCTAAAAGAGCAGTTAAATTTCCCAGTTTTGTTGATTTACTATATTCAAACTGAGGTTCTGCAATCCAACTAAGTTGTGTTCGGTTGGCAAAGTTGGCTGATGGAAGACTGCCTGAATTCGGATCAATTGCCGTGCTTGGCTCAGAACTGGTTTCGTTAGCCTGTAGCATATTGTATCCAAGATTAATTCTTGCTTTCATGCCTTTTATAACCTCATATCCTATTTCAACATTGGATATGAGATTTCTAAACCTCCCATTATAAGTCGTGTTTAGCGCAGCAAGCGGATTGGGCCTAAACACCACGTTGTTGAGCAAAACATCCTTTTCCTGCCAGCTAATTTTTCCCGCATTATCGTAAAGTCGTACGTTAGGAGGGAGATTTATAAAACTGGTAAGATCAATGATATTTAGTTTATTCTCATTCGAAAGATAGTTGCCACTCAATCGTACTGTTAACTTTTTATCATTACCGGTATGATTTAGGCTGAAGTTTACCGAGGTCTTAATATCTCCATGCTCTGTCGGAAAGACGGTAGTTTGTCTTTGATAAGCCGCTCCAATGAGAAACTGAGTATTGGTTGAACCGCCGGTTAATGAAATTTGTGCATTGGTTGTCCGTGCCGTTCCCCCAATGAGTAGTTTTTTTAGATCTGTGTACCGGGTAGAATCCCAAACCATGATATCAGGCGCATAGCCCGGATCAGAAGGGTCTGCACTTGGTGTTAAGCCATCATTTAAAAAACCTTCTCGTCGCATCTGGATATATTGTTGGGTATTTAGCATATCCATAGTGCGGGTAACTTTACTAAATCCGGAATTTACGTTTGCTCTGAATTTTGTTTTACCAGGCACACCTTTTTTTGTGGTGATGATAATAACACCGTTTGCACCTCTGCTACCATAGATAGCTGTGGCGTCGGCGTCTTTCAAAACTTCTATACTTTCTATATTATCAATGCTTATCAGATTGAAAGGGCTCATACCTATTTCATCTGTAGCATTGGTTATTTGGTTTAAGCGATTGTTACCTGCTGTGTACGGAATGCCGTCTACAATGTAGAGCGGTTCTGACCCTTGTAGTATTGAATTTTGCCCACGTAATTGAACTTTAACTGCAGCCCCATTCAAACCACTGCTTTGTGTAACCGCAAGACCCGCCACACGACCGGATAAAGCGAGGAGTGGATTTCCTACAGGTTGCCTGGATAACTCATCTGATGATACTTTACTAATGTTGCCTGTATTAAGCCGCCTGCTTGTTTTTCCATAAGCCATGACAATTGTTTCATCAAGCTGGCCAATGGCAACTTTGAGTCTTATAACAGTACTTGTTTGCCTTTTTAATTGTATTTCCTCAGATTGGTAACCGACACTGGTGATAAGTAATATTTCGTTTTCATCGATGTCGTTCATGTTAAACTCACCCTTCGCATTTGTAACAGTCATTTTCCCTGATTTCTTCGCCGTAATTGTCACACCCTCTAATGCTTCTCCATTCTCATTAACAACTCTTCCTGTAACATCTATCGGATTTGTAACGGTAACACTGGTTGCTGTTGGAACCGTTTTCGTTTGCACAACGATATACTTATCTTCTATAACATAAGAAAGTGGTTGGTTACGGAAACACTGCTCAAGTACATCATTTAAAGAACCGTTGGTTACCCGGTAGGTAATGGGGATAGTGTTTTTAAGTTGTGCCCTTGTATAAACAAAGGAATAACCGGTTTGCCTTTTTATTTCTTTAAAGGCTTTTTCTAACGGAGCGTTTTGAAGAGATAAAGATACTGTTTGACCATAGCTTCTTGCAGAAGCCTGAAGGCAGGTGATTACGGTAAACAGGATTAAAAGTTTCATAGTTAGTATGCACTTTAGTCTTTCCTCCGTAGTAATAATTTGCATAGCTTTGTAATGTTTGGGTTTCTGAATTCGGTTGACAGCCTCAATTGATAGTAAGGGTTAACCCAAACTTCCGCCGGCAGTGCTAGTAACACTTCCGGCTTTTTGCTTGTATTAACCGTTGGTTTATTTAATCGTCAGGGTAATACATAAATCGTTTTGTTTTCAATTTTAAAATGTACATATCCGTTAAGCTCTAACAGCCGCAATAGTTTTGATAAAGGTTCATTTCTTGAAATCGTTGCATTGAATTGTTGCTTGATATCGCCTTTATAAACAACCTTTGCATCATACCATCGTTCCACTTGTTTCATGATGGATTCAATCGTTGCATCATGAAAAACAAATAGCCCGTTCTTCCATGCTGTTATTTCTTCCGTATCAATTCCGGTTCTTTTTGTTATTGCATTTGTAGTAATAATCGCCTGTGTTCCGGGTACAAGATTTTCAGCACTATTATTTTTTGCAACAGCTACTTTTCCTTCGAGTAAGGTTATTTCTTTTTCTGTTTCGTTGGTGTAAGCCATTACATTAAAATGAGTACCCAATACTGTTACTGTAGAACCATCTGTCAACGCTGCACGAAACGGCTGCTTGTCATTTTTTGTTACTTCAAAATAAGCCTCCCCATCAATTTCTACTTTGCGTTCATTGGAAGCAAACTTCGATGGGTACTTCAATTTTGTTGCCGCATTCAGCCACACTTTCGTTCCATCCGGCAATGTAACCTGGTATTGGCCACCCACCGGTGTGGAGAGTGTATGAATAGACGGGGTTTCATCAGCACTAACACCCGCATCATACACTAACTCTCCAGCGGCCGGTTTGTTCACATGAGAGCCTTTACCAATTTCAATTAATCCGTTATTAGCCGTTGTTAAATCAATAACGGAACCATCAGAAAGGGTCAGTGTTGCTCGGTTGCCACCAGGCTTTAACTGGGTGGTATCAGAAACAGCTATGTTATTCTTATTCGTGCTGCTGTTTCCTGCAAAGCGATAAATAATAAATACACCAACAATAAGAATAACACTTGCCGCCACCATCCATACAGGGCTTAGCTGAAACTTTTTTCGGTGTGCCTCAAATGCGCCTTTCTCTTGCAACGCCTTATATGATTGTTCCGTTTGCACCTTATCCATCCATGCAAGATTGGCTTCAAGGTTTCGCTCATCAGTCAATTCTTCAAAGAGCCGCATATTATCATCACTTTCATTCACCCAATCATCCAGTTCATCATGCTCTTTTTCTGTAATCGTATTCCTGATAAAAGCTGCTATGAGATAGGCAATACGGTATGCCGGTTGATCCATATCGCTGTAGGGATTTTGTTTCATGCTATTAAGTTAAAGCAAGCAAATAAGAGAAAGCATCGAAGCGAAAAAAAGGTTTACAGTGTGGGCAATAAAAATTTCACCAAAAAATAAACCACAAGTAATATTGGACGCAGCAGCTGTTTACGCAGGGCTTGCAAACCCCTGTTTTTTTGTGTTTTAACCGTGCTTGGGTGTACATTTAGTTCCCTTGCTATCTGGCCGGTGGTTTTGCCCTCCAGGTAATGCATAATGATGACCTTGCGGTTGGCGGGGGAAAGGTCTTTAAGGGCAGTATGAATGATACGGTACACTTCACTGCGGACTACATGATCAAACGGGGTATCTGAAACAGTTTGGGGAGGTTGCGATTGCTGGTGCATGGCCGTTCTTTTCTTTTCCTTGCGGATATAGGCCAGGCTATCCCGGTGAACGATCTTATACAGGTAGGCCCGGATGGCGCCATAGCTGTCCAGCTTCCAGTGCATCTTCCAGGTTTTTACAAGGGCTTCTGCGGCTATTTCTTCGGCTATAGAGCGGTCTTCTACCAACCGGTAAGCATGAAGGGACAGTACGGGGTGAAATTCATGGTAAAAGAAGGCCAGCGCCTGTTCATCTCCTTGTTGAAAGGCGTGGGCATACTCATCCCTCGTTATACTGTGATTTCCCGCTTCCATTGGCAGGCGGGCAACCTAAAAATTCAAAACATAGACTCCAAGGGAAAAGTGTTGACTTTTACATATTTTTGGTTGACCTTTACTATATTTACAAAAACGATTCTTATGGCAACAGATACAATGGAAAAACCGGTGAAACGGCATGTGGGTCAAAACTTACAACGAATGCGGATTTACTTCGGCATTAAACAGGATGCCTTAGCAAAAGATCTGGGCATGAGCCAACAAACTGTTTCTAAACTTGAGCAACAAGCAGAAATTGAGCCCGAACTATTGAAAAAGATTGGGGAGGTTATTGGCATTTCTCCTGAAATGATTGAAAATTTTGATGAAGAAAAGGCAGTTTACAATATCAACAATACTCACTTTCGGGATAACACCTTTGAACAAGGTTCAACAGCTTCTCCAATTGGACAACAGTTTAATCCCCTTGAAAAAGTTGTTGAGCTTTATGAGCGTCTCTTGAAGAGTGAAAGGGAAAAAATAGAAATCTTAATGAACGCTAAGCAATCATAGCCATTTACTTTACAAAAATTGAAATAGTATGGAAACTAAAGACTATACAAATATGCTCCACATGGGCAGAAAGATTGAAAGAGTTCGTCGGCTTCGAGGAATGACGCAAACTGAATTAGGTGAAGCATTAAACATATCCAAGCAAGCCGTATCAAAAATGGAACAAACAGAGCATATTGATGATGAAAGATTAGATGGAATAGCTGCGGCGTTGGGTGTAACAGTTGAGGGGCTGAAAAAATTCAATGAAGAAACCGTTTTATATAATACTATTAACTTCTATGAAAACTGTGGTGTTAAAACAAGTGCAGTAAGCAATAATCATACGTTTAATAATTTTCCAATTGAACAGGCGATTGAAATGTTTGAAAAGCTTTTGCAGAAAGAAAGAGAGAAGTATGAGGAGGTGAAGAAAACAAAGAAATAAAAGTCTAAATTGCTCCAATGTTAAATTCGCTCGACCATATTACGATAGAGAATTTTAAATCCATCCAACACTTACCGATTCAAAATCTCAATCGAATCAATCTTTTTATTGGAAGGCCTAATGTGGGTAAATCCAATATCATTGAGGCATTGTCGCTGTTTTCAATTCCATACCTGAAAGAGAATACTTCAAAAAAAATATCTAATCTTATCAGGGTCGAAGCAGAGACAGAATTGTTTTATAATGGCAATATTGAAAGGGACGCAGTTGTTACCACCAATTTGGGTAATTGTAGGTTGGGATATAGCCCAAAAGAAGGCTTGAAAATTGATATTGATTTTTTTGGTAACTCTTTTCTTTATAAAGTCGATGATAAGCTCATTGTAAAAGGTGGTTTCAGGAATGAGTCTTTTGATCCCCCGATTAAGAAATATGTATTTAAGACCGATGTAAAATATCGGCGATCTCATTCAAAATACCTGGTGCCCCCATTTGGCTTCAACCTGCTTAGCATAATTGAGCACTATGATGACTTAAAGCAACAGGTGTATAAACTCTTTAAAGAGTATAACCTGGAAATTGCTTTTGATAAGGGTAGCCAGACGATAAAAATTATCCAGTCAGATGTAAAGAATGAAATATTCCTGATTCCTTATAATTCTATAGCAGATACATTACAGCGTATTATCTTTTACAAGGCTGCTATTGCCTCCAACAATAATAGTGTTTTGTTGTTTGAAGAGCCGGAAGCTCATTCTTTCCCTCCATATATGGCTCATCTTACTCAGGAGATGATTTACAAAAGAGATAACCAGTACTTCATCGCCACACACAGCCCGTTTATCTTAAATGACTTGCTTGAAAACGGCCGTGATGATCTTGCCGTTTTTGTGGTTCATTACGAAGACCATGAAACGAAAGTGAGAAAACTAAGCGGCGATGAAATGCATGACGTATTTCAGAGTGGAGTGGATTTATTTACCAATAATGAAAGTTTCGTTTAATGGACCTGGCTGTTATTCCTGAATGCTACGTTGATACTAATCTTGTGGAGACATTGGTTCCTCCACAAAAACAATACAATCATCAGAAAGGATGCGGGACTGTTACCAAAGTGATGAAGGAAAAGTTTACCGATAGCTTTGCTGTAGGTGTTATTGATAAGGACAAAAAAGAAGTAGATTACCTGAAGGAGTTCACTGAAATCGGCAAGTCGGATGGGCTGATTTTGCATAAACATAAAACAAGGCCACATTATATCATTCAAATCGCACCAGCTATGGAGCGTTTCATTTTTCAATGCTTGGCCAATGCAGGGTTGTCTGCTGCAGACTTTGGGCTTCCAACTAATTTAGACCTGTTTAGAAAGGAATCAAAGACAATTAACAGTAAAGATGATGACCGGTTCAAAAAGTTATTTAAGGCGTTAAGGAATGCAGGCTCAGCAGAAATTCTTCGGTTGTCTGAAATAATAAAATACCTGAAAGAAAAGAATTATCAGGCGGATGAAGGCGAGTTAAAGGGAATGCTGAATTAATGCAGAACAGATGTTTAATTCAAAAATCCCCGCAAAAGCGGGGATTTTCTATTAATCAAAAAGCATTAACCATTAAACCTTATCCTATGAAAATTCGGTTTTAAATTAACATTCGGTAGCGAAACAGGCAAATACCCTATCCGTGATTTTCTTCCAGCCAGATATAATGCCATCCCGAATGGTTTTGAAGGTGCTGTTTGTGAGTATTAAATACTCACAAACAGCACCTTGGATTATGAAAATGTTACAATATTTCCCAAAAATGTAACATAATAGGTTTTAAAATGTTACAATTATTTGTAAATTTGTAACAAATGAACAAAACGCATACATCCATAAATAACTATTTATCAAAGGTTAAAAGGGGTTCAATCCTCTTTCCGACTGATTTCCGGGGCATGGGAACTGAGGGGGCTATAAAAATGGCCTTATCCCGGCTGGTTAAGGAAGGAAAACTTAAGAGAGTGGCGCATGGGATATACTATGTGCCCAAAACCGACCCGTTATTGGGCGAATTACATCCCGGTGCAGAAAATATAGCCGAAGCTATTGCACAAAAAGAAAAAATACTGATAAAACCCTCCGGAGCCTCCGCTCTGAATAAATTGGGGTTAAGCACACAGGTACCGATGAGGTTGGTATATATCACTAATGGCTCGCCCAGGAAGATCAAGATCGGGAGAACGACAGTTGTATTTAAAGCCACCACCAGTAAAAAACTGGCCATGGAAGGCCCGATAAGCGGGTTAGTAATACAAGCCCTTGAAGAGCTGGATTTAACGAACGTACACCCTGAAACTGCAAGGAAAATAAAGAACCTCTTGATGAAAGAAAATGCCAGTAATCTAAAACATGATCTTGCATTGGCACCGGCTCGCCTGCACGACTATATCATGAAACTATTAAAAGAAAAAGATAATGACAGGATGGTTGAAACTGACAGATGACCAACGAAGGGAAACATTGGACCAGGTACAGCGAGTGACTGGTATAAATGTAAAGGCAATTGAAAAAGACTGGTGGGTAACATTGGTTCTGAAAGCCCTTTTTCAAACACCAATGGCCGGGCATTTCATGTTCAAAGGAGGAACCTCCTTAAGCAAAGGCTGGAAGCTGATTCCACGTTTTTCAGAGGATATTGATATTGCTCTTCACCCAAATGCTTTTGGCAGGGATTATTTAGAAAACCCCTCGCATTCTTATGTAAAGCAATTGAAGCGGGAAGGTTGTACATATACCAGTACGGCCGTTAAAGACGCATTGCAACAATCCTTGCTTTCTTTGGGAGTACCAGAGGGTATGCTGGACTTAATAGCTGAAGAGGTAAAGCAGACTATGCCTGATAAAGACCCGCAAACGCTTTATGTTAATTATCCCTCACTTTACCAACCCAATCCTTACCTGGCTGATGCAGTAAAAATTGAATTCAGTGTGCGGTCGCTTGCCGAACCATCTGATATAATACAGATACATTCTTTACTTAATGAATATTTTCCCAATCAGGCTTATGCAGAAAATGCGTTTGCCGTGAGAACAGTAGTGCCGTGGAAAACGTTTATTGAGAAAATACTTTTACTGCATGAGAAATTTGCCAATCCTGCTTTATCAAAACTTCAGGGAGATCGTATGTCACGACATTTGTACGACCTGGTTATAATGATGGAAACAGCAGTATTGCAGGAAGCATTAAACGACAAGGAACTTTTCAACGGCCTATTGAAACACAGGGCCGGTTACATACGTGTAATTGATTATGAAGGACTGACTGTTGAAAGCTTAGCATTCATCCCTTCTCCGGATTTGATAGACCTGTATCGGCAGGATTATGAATTTATGCAGGCCAATATGATCTATAATGAATCTCCTGATTTTGCAGACCTCTTGAAAAAATTAAAATGGCTCAATGGTAAATTCAGAGTAGCTAATGAACATTTAAGCCTGGAACAGTTAGCTGAGGAGGCACTGCAACTGCTACAGGACGAATGGGAGCATGAACCAGATAATACGCTTTTACAAACAGTGGTAGTAAAGGTGACAGATCCTTATTTGCCTTCTGGACCTGCGAATAAAGCCGTTAATTATGTTGTTCGATTTACAAAAATCAACGGCAAATTAATATTTGAAGATATCGTTATTCAAAATAAGGTTCAATAGGAAGCCATACTCTGAAGAATTAGAACAATTAGAAAGATCTGGTTGAAAATAATCCCGATTGCAAAACTTTCCTGCTTTTACGCAAAACTTTTTCAAAACAAACGGAATGAGTTTTGAGATTCAATAAGGAGGAAATTTGTCTTTAAAAATGGGTTTATGATAAGAGCCGGTATTGAAGATAAGAATCGAATAGTTGACATTCTTTCCAACGCTTTTGGTGACAATAAAAGTGTCAATTATATCATTCCGCAGGATTCGGAAAGAGCAGAGCGGATTAGGAAGCTGATGGCTTATTCCTTTGATGTTTGTCATTTATGGGGTGATGTATTTCTTTCCGATGATAAAAAAGCCTGTGCATTGATTCTTTTGCCCGATAAGAAAAAGACTTCCCTACGATCAGTCTTGCTCGATATACGAATGACCGCTTCAGTCATCGGACTACGGAATATTAAAAAAGCAATGAACCGTGAGGCATCCATCAATAAAATTCACCCGGAAGGGCTGCTGTATTATCTATGGTTTATCGGCGTAGAGAGCATCGAACAAGGCAAGGGTACTGGCAGCACTTTGCTTAAAGCAGTTATTGAAGAAGGGCTTGCACAAAAAAGAACTATCTGTCTCGAAACATCTACCATAAAGAATCTTCCATGGTATGAAAAGCATGGATTTAAAACATACGGGGAGCTCGATTTTGGATACAGGCTGTATTGCATGAAAAGAGTGTAAGAAAAATATTGAGCTATGTTAGTGCCGGGTACAGAAATGCATTGGGTCACCTTTGGGTTTGTCTGCGTGGAGCTGGTTATACTTTTTTACCTGCTAGTTCATCGTTTTGCAAGACCCGATGACAAAACAATTGGTTTGGATATTGTGCTCATAGCTTTATTGCTTGCTTATAATATTACCGGCGGCTTACTGCCAGATCCTGATTTACCGGGCTCCTTTTTTGTACAGGAATGTATTGCTTATGCTACAGGCTTTATTACACCTGCATACTTTCCTTATTACGTGTACAAAGCTTTTGGTTTAGAGAAAATGGAGTTTCATGCCAGGCGTGGATTTTTTTATTTTCTGTTGCTGCCATATTTGTTATTTGTAACTGTATTTGCCATCAGCGATGATCTCAATCATGCAAAGAATATCCTGATCATCCCGGTGGTTTATGCACTTTGGGTATTGGTTACGCTGCAAAAATCCATTCGTTTTAAATACACCCATTCACATGTATCCCGTGATGTAAAGGAAGAAGCAAGTGTACTTTTTTTTAGTTTAACACCATGGGTTGGGCTACCCTTTATTACCTATTTCAACCTGAGCCAATCAGTTGAGGCAACAGTAACCAATACAGGTTTTTTGTTATTACTTGCTCTTCATGTAAAACAAACAGTGGAACAGGTAAAAACCGAACATGAGCGTTTAATTGCCTCGGAAACGCAGCTTTTAACATGGAATGAACAACTACAGGAGGAAGTGAACAAAAGAACAAAAGAACTTGAACGCATAAGTGCGGAAGAAAGGATTCTGCAAAACTGCCATATCTATCGTTTAACAGGGAGGGAAAGAGAAATTGTTCTGTTCATTTGCCGGGGCAATTCATACAGGCAAATTGCCGAAGCACTGTTTATAGCTGAAAGAACTGTAACGAAACATGTGCAGAATATTTTTGATAAAGTAAAAGTTTCTAATAAACTCGAATTGCTCAACAAACTGGGAGCAACTGCTGTTGGGCAACCTGGTTAGCTACAATTTAATATTAAAATACGCTGGTTTACGTATTAAAATACTCAGCTTAACGTACTTTAATTGGTTTGTCGTTTGCCGTTTTCATTCATAAAATTTCGCTATGGATACAGTGATGAGTGCAAACGGTCATTCAGCTAACCTGACTTTGGGGCTTCCATTGCTCAGTCAGTATTCAGAAAAATCATTACACAACAGACTAACTGTTCAGCAGGCATTGAGCAAATGGTATGGATTTTTAAAAACCGATAATTACCGAAAAGAATCCCCGGAAAGCCTTTTTGAGAACTTAAAAAATGAAGGTATTCTGAAAAGCCTGCAGGCAGAACTGGAAATGATCCCCGGGTTGTTGATGGATGAGTTAATTAACAATACTGCTATTTCAGACAAAGGGCAATACATAAGGTTAGTACAGGCATTGTTGATTAACCTGTCTGACATTTTATCGGAATCTGAAATGTATGAGCAATTGTGCAATGAAGTGGAAACCGTATTGCAGTTTATGCAGAATTTCCTGTACCAGCATTTTGATTTTGATTTCAAGATCTCTGTGTTCTACCTGAAACATTTCCAGGATAGCATAAGTCTCAAATTGGAATACTGGAAAATCAAATTGCTTCAATCACCGATTATTGATGTGTTGCAAGAATGCATCAATGAAAAGTTTGCAACCCCTGAAAACTATCTCAGCTTCAGAAAGATCAATTACCTTAAAAATATATTCCGGCGGATTGAATGCTCAACCTCTGTCATTAATGAAGTATTTATCCGGGAGTTGCTTATTAACTGCAACTTTAACTCAACGGGTTTTATTGATTATGAAATCAGTCTTATTAAGAACAAGCTAAATGATGAAAGTAGTATCGATGAGAACATAGCTTTGTTGAAGGCTGAACAGTTTCGGATAGCCCAACTAAAGGACAGGCCAGGCGTTGGCTATGAATTAAACCAGCCTACTGTTAAAAAACAATTGACCGATTGGGTAATTGAGCAAATAAGAAATGAAGAATTCTCTATCCTTAAAAGCAAGAACAAGGATTTGCAAATAGACCCTGAATCTAAAATTCAGACTTCGTTATCTGTTGCAAAATTGGCTGTATTGATTCGCCTTCTGGTAGCCGATAGAATCATTATCAACAAAAGTGTGGCGCCGATGCTTCGTACAATTGCCAAATTGTTTACCACTTTACAAAAAGATGATATTTCATTTGGCAGCTTGGAAACTAAATATCATGCACCAGATAAGGCAACATTGAATATAATGAAAGAGATGTTGCAAAAATGGGTGGTGATACTTGGGAAATTATGATATAGCATTCGCTCCTTTTGTATGGGTAAGTACTACCTGTCTTACCCGGATTTAAAAATTTTTGGGCATGTATTTGCATTAGCACTACAAACAAAAAAAGTTTACTATGCTTAGTTCAATATCGTGGGGTCAATATCTTTCAGCAATATTTATTTCCTTGACTTGCTATTACGCTTATGTCGGATACAAATATTTTCATTGGGAATTGCTGGCACTTATTGGCATAAAGAAAGTGGAGCCAGATACTACCCCTATTGCAGTTGCTGATCTTAAAAAGCATTTTGTTTCGGAGAGCCATTCCGATTACTTGCCGAAGGAACTGACTGATATTGACTTTACCCCTGTTATTAACGCATTTGAAGACGAAGTAAAAGCCTTTTTGCAGGAAGCCGGAAACGGCATTGACAAAGCTTCCTTACTAACTACCCTGCAACAAATATGTCAGAAATATCCGGTATTGAAAAATTCAGATAATAGTGATGAATTGAATCTGTTCATCCTGAAAGAAGTCGAAAGATGTCATTCCGAAATTATTAACGTACAAGATATTCAGCAGCTTTGGCGCTGATGAAAGTAATGCTTCATTATCTGCGGGCAGGAAAATCAAGTGCGATGGGTTAGTATAATGAAGCATTCTTTTTTTATTCATTTCTCAAATTAATGTGTGTATGAAAACAGTGATCGAAAGAAGAAAATTGGTTTACGCAGCAGCTTCCTTTTTGTTGCTTCTGATTACAGTATCTGCGTTAGCCCAGGATGGAAACGCAGGTATAAACGAAGCTAACACCAAAGTAAGAAGCTATTTTGCTTCTGGTGTAAACCTGATGTATGCTGTAGGGGCAATTGTCGGGTTGATTGGTGCTGTAAAGGTTTATCAAAAGTGGAACAGCGGCGACCATGATACTGGTAAAGTGGCGGCGGCTTGGTTTGGCAGTTGTGTGTTCCTCGTAATTGTAGCAACCGTCATCCGTTCATTCTTTGGTGTATAAAACCATTGTGTATGAAAGAAATCTTAATCGGCAAATTACTGGAGTATATCAGGGATAATAATCCTGATATACTTTTTGCACTGGAGGCAGAAGATAAACTACGATCCTGGCTCTATGATAAAGTATACAGTGCAGAGTCATTAATTCAGCAGTTAAGAAATAATAATCAACCTGACTATATCATTGCGGAAACATGCCTCGATGAAATAACGAGGGACCTGCGCCCTTCACGATACAATTACGTCCTGAACATCTTGGAAAAGGAATTTGAAAGAGATTATCAACAGCTTTTTCAATCAGGATTGCTTCAGCATGTGGTTATTAATATGATTAGCTACTGCAATTCCACTTTTGATGATTTACGATTCGCAGAGGAAAACGAGGATAACCAGTTTATCCGGTATGCCATAACCGGTGCAGTAAGTGAATACCTGGAAAGTAACCGTGTGAATGAAACTGTGGACAATGAGTTACAACAGTCAGCAGAAACTTAAAGACAATATCGAAGCTATTCGGATTGCTTTGAACTGGTCAGAGGGAGATATTTTGTCTTCTGACCAGATTTCTGCATTAAAGAGGTATTCCGGTTTTGGTGGATTAAAAGCTGTTCTGTTTCCAAAATCTGTTAAAGAAGAATGGAAGAAGCTAAATGCATCGAAGGAAGATTTAAAACTTCATCCGCAAATAATGGAGTTGCATGAGTTATTGCAGCAAAAACTTACAGACAAAGAATATATAGATGCAATTGATTCTATCCACAATAGTGTTCTTACAGCTTTTTATACTCCAGAAGTTATTCCGCAATCATTATATACTGTTCTGAAAGAAAAAGGTATTGAACCAACTGCTATGTATGAACCCAGCAGCGGTGCCGGTGTGTTTATAACCGAGGCCGCAGCGACATTTCCATCATTGAAAGCAATCACCGCAGTTGAGAAAGATCTTATAACCGGTAAAGTATTTACTGCATTAAGCAGTTCTTTATCTGTTCCCACCACCATTGAAATAAAAGGCTTTGAAGAAACGGCCTCTTCAGAGAATGGACAGTATGATTTAATCGTCAGCAATATTCCATTTGGCAATTTTAAGGTGTATGATGAAAGCATAGAAGAAAAAGGATTAACAGATAAGATCCACAATTACTTTTTTGCAAAAGGACTTGATAAATTAAAGGACGGCGGCTTGTTGGCCTATATCACTACAGATGCCTTTCTCAACAGCCCATCTAACCAAGGCACCAGAGAATTTCTTTTAAACCATTCTGATTTCATTAGTCTGAATGTAATGCCGGATAACCTGATGAAGGATACGGGCAATACAGAAGCTTCCAGTCATTTGCTGATAGTACAAAAAAACCGAAACAAACAATCTTTAACAGAAGAAGAACAGCAACTGATAAAAGCAGCTGATCAGCAAAATGAATTTGGTAATTACTCCCTCAATCAATACATCGTTCTTCATCCTGAAATAATTCTTGGCAACCAGATTAAGCCTGGCAAGGATCAATATGGTAAGGCGCATGAAACGGTGTGGCAAACCGGAAATATTAAACTCATAGTGCCAAAGCTTGCTGATTCAATCAGCAAAGGGATTGACAAAAGATTTAATGCCGATCATTTCAACAGGCAACTAAAACAGGTCGAAAAGCCAAAAGAAAGACAACTCACTTATACAGTTATGCCCGACAACAAGCCGGATAACATTTCTGTACAATTGGGCTTGTTTGATAGTGGGTCTGCCGCAAGTATCAACAGGGCTAATGCCTATATCAATCCTCTTGATGCCACAGTCGTAGATAAAAAGACAGCCAGAATTTTAAACATCATCCGTACAGTAGATAAGCCGGAACATGAATTAATTGTTTTGATGACCGCCAAATCAACGGCTTTCAAACAATATGTCTATAAGCTTTACTCTAATGCCGAAGAATTACAGTTTTCAGCTAACTGGATGAATGCCGGCCTACTCCAACATGAATTGACAGGCTTAACCAATACACTCAAAAAATACGACCAACAGTTTTACAATGATGGTGAGACTGTGTTTCATGTTTCATTGAGCGACGATGACAAACTGGATACATTACATAATGCTAATCCTTTTTACAAAGAAGGAATGCTGATTGTACATAACAACCGTGTTGGCTTTGTTTCCTACATGGCATCGGATGATGATAAACCGGTCTTTTTCCCCAGCCTGCATGATAAGAGAGACCTGGGGTTTTATCAGCAATACACAGCTATAAGAGATATGTACCTGGCACTTTCCGAAAAAGAAAATACAGGAGCTGCCGCTGATGAGAATAAGAGGAATGATTTAAATGAAGCATATGAAGCATTAATAAAAGGCTTTGGTCTTTTGAATTCACCTGCTAACAGGCAACGCATTCTAAAAGATGAAGCATTTGGATTAACCATGCTTTCTTCTCTCGAAAGAAAAGACGGCGAACAATTTGTAAAGGCTGATATTCTCACACAGTCATTATTACCGAAACAGGAAGTTTATACAACCGACAATCCTTTAGAAGCCCTGGCAAAAAGCCTGAATGATAAAGGCAAAGTGGATATAGAGTTTATTGCTGCGGCAACAGACAGTACAGAACCTGAAACCATTGCCGCTTTGGGTAATCATATTTACATTAATCCGGCTAACAATGAATGGGAAACAGCCGACCAGTTTTTAAGCGGTAATGTGGTGGGCAAGCTACGAGTTGCGTCAGAAGCAGCAGAGAAGAATCCAGATAATCTCCAATTACTGAAAAGCCTCTCTGCTTTACAAAAAGTACAACCTGAAAAAATACCTTTTGAATTACTCGATTTTAATCTTGGCGAAAGATGGATACCAGAGAGTTTTTACAACCGCTTTGCTTCTCATCTTTTTGAGATGCACACCGATGTCAGTTATTTTCCTTCTGTAGATTCGTTTAAAGTAAAACCCATCAGTAGCAATGCAAAGACGAACCAGGAGTATGCAGTAACAACAAAGAGTGGAAAAACTACTTATGGAGCTATATTACTGGAACATGCGTTGGAAAATACTACACCCTTCTACAGTTATGAAGTTGATTTGGGTGATAAAACAATCAGGGTGCCGGATAATGAAGCCATTCAGTTGGCCCACCAGAAAATAGAATCTATCCGCAATGGCTTTATTGAGTGGTTAAAGGAGTTGCCAGCAAATGACAAAAAAGAATTAGAGAAACTGTATAATGATACTTTTAATTGCTATGTACTGAGGGATTATGATGGCAGCCATTTACAATTTCCGGGTTTAGACAAGAAAAGATTAGGTATTGAAGATTTATACAGTTCCCAGAAAAATTCTGTTTGGCGTATTGTACAAAATCGTGGTGCATTAATTGATCATGAAGTGGGCTTGGGAAAGACATTGACCATGGTGGTTGCCTCCCATGAAATGAAACGACTGAAGATTGTAAACAAGCCAATGATACTTGCACTTAAAGCTAATGTGCGGCAGATAGCAGAAACCTACAGAAAAGCATACCCCAATGCAAGAATACTGGCACCGGACGAAAATGATTTTACCCCTGCTAAAAGATTGCGGCTATTTCATGAAATAAAAAATAATAATTGGAATTGCATTATTCTCACTCATGACCAATTCGGAAAAATTCCCCAAAGCCCTGAAATACAAAAACAGATTTTTGAGACAGAGCTGGATAATGTTGAGAGAGATTTACATACACTGAAGGAAATGGGTGGTGAAATTTCCCGCCGTATGTTGAAGGGACTGGAGATACGAAAAACAAATCTTGCCGTAAAACTGCAGGAGTTAAGAAAAAATATAGAAGAAAAGAAAGATGCGGGGATCAACTTCCGGGAACTCGGCGTTGATCATTTGTTTGTAGATGAGGCCCACAAGTTTAAAAATCTTACTTACACTACACGGCATGATCGGGTAGCCGGCTTGGGAAATAAAGAAGGAAGCCAGAAAGCACTGAATATGTTGTTTGCTGTTCGGGAACTGCAAACAAGGTTCAATAGTGATTTATGCGTAACATTTTTATCAGGTACACCTATCAGTAACAGCCTTACAGAAATGTACCTGCTCTTTAAGTATCTGCGTCCAAAGGAAATGGAACGACAGCGGATTGAAAACTTTGATGCATGGGCTGCTGTATTTGCCAAGAAAACAACCGATTTTGAATTTTCCGTTACCAATGAAATTATTGCGAAAGAAAGGTTCCGTCAATTTATTAAAGTGCCTGAACTGGGTTTGTTCTATAACGAAATCACTGATTACAAAACAGCAAAGCATATTAACCTTGATAAACCGGAGATAGATGAACAGTTAATCAATATTCCACCAACACCAGAACAACAGGAATTTGCAAAACTTCTGATGCAATTTGCCAAAACAGGTGACGGCGAATTAATCGGCAGGCCAAGACTGACAGATGAAGAAGATAAAGGTCGTATGTTGATTGCAACCAACTATGCAAAAAAAATGGCGGCTGATATGCGATTGATTGACTCCGGTAAATACAGTGACCATCCTAATAATAAAGTGAATGTTTGCGCCAGGAAAGTAGCTGAGATTTACGAACAGAGCAAAGAGTATAAAAGCACTCAAATTATCTTTTGTGATATTGGCACACCCAAACCTGGTGAGTTTAATATTTATGATGCATTGAAAGAAAAACTTATCAGTGATTTTAATATTTCTTCTCACCATATCACATTCATACATGATTGGACAGATAAGCAAAAGCCAGAACTGTTTCGTAAGATGAATAACGGCGACATCCGAATTCTGTTGGGAAGTACGGAAAAGGCCGGAACAGGACTGAATGTGCAGGCGAAGATAGTAGCCATGCACCATTTGGATATTCCCTGGAAACCTTCTGAACTGGAACAAAGAGATGGCCGTGGTGCAAGACAGGGAAATATTGTGGCAAAAGAGTTTTACAATAATAAGGTGAAGAATTTCATTTATGCAGTTGAACAGTCTCTCGACAACTATAAATTCAATCTTTTGAAGAATAAGCAAACCTTCATCAGCCAGATGAAGAACTGCGAACTGAATGTGAGAACAATTGATGAAGGAAGTATTGATGAAAAGAGTGGTATGAATTTCTCCGAATATATCGCCATCCTTTCCGGTGATACCACATTGCTGGAAAAATCAAAAATGGAGAAGAAAATTGCAGTTTTAGAAAGTTTACGCAATGCTCATCATAAAGAAGTATTTCGTTCGAGATTCAAGCTGGAAAATTTACAAGAGGAAAAAGGAAAGGTGATTGAAACACTTAACAAACTTTTGGTTGATGAAAAACATTATAAGGTTCAATTGACTTATGATAAAGAAGGAATAAAATTCAACCCAGTTAAGATAGAAGGATTGAACAATGCTGATGCAGAAATTATCGGCGCACATCTTATCGGGCTTTATACGGGATGGAAGCCACAGATTGGTGAAGACGAATATAAGAAAATTGGAACTCTGTATAATTTCGACTTATACATTCGCAGACAGAAAGAAACCTATGAGGACAAAGGGCTTTTTGAGTACAAATACAGCAATGTGTTCTATGCAGAAAGTAAGCAAACAGGTATCAAATACTCCTGGAACCAGGGTCATATCAATATTGATAATTCAAAATTGGCCACCCGATATTTTCTAAATGCCATTGACCGGGTTGAGTCGCTCAAAGATAAATATCAGAAGTCTCTGCATGAACTCGAACAAAATATACCCATGCTGGAAAAATTAGTGTCAAAGCCTTTTGAAAAAGATGAAGAGTTGGCACAATTAAAAAAGGATGTGTCAAGATTGGAAAGAGAGATTACACTAAAAATACAGGCCAACCAGATTAAGCAGCATGAGTTGAATGAAGTAGCTCCAGAGGCTCCTGTTGTAAAGATGGAAACACCTATCTCAAACAATAGCAAGAGTCTTTTGCCAAAGAAAAAAGCAGATGATGGTAAAGTAAAAGGATTCAGGATTTGACTAGGCGGTAGTCCTACCTCCCTTATTCAATAGGCTGTTGTTTTGGAAAACTATTTGCTCCATCCTCTAAAGCAAATAGATATGTCCAACAGCGTTTATCAAATCAACAAAGGAATTAACCGCAGCATTGAGTTCAAAGGGCTCAAAGCTCAATACATCTGGTACCTGGGTGGTGGCTTAGTAGTGTTGCTGATTCTTTTTGCAATACTCTATATCAGCGGCCTGGGTATCTTCTTTTGCCTGCCGTTCATTGCTGTGCTTACTACCGCTTTATTTATGCGTATCTATAAACTCAGCCGGACTTACGGCGAATATGGCATGATGAAAACGATTGCCCGCCGCTCAGTGCCGGATGTGATAAAGAGCTATTCAAAAGTGAAATTGAAAAAGATGTTACTGAATGAAAAATCTGAATGAGATACTGCCGGTTTATTCTATTGAAAATAATGCCATCCTTTCCAAAATGGGTGATATAACAGTTTGCTTTGAGGTGCAGTTACCGGAATTGTTTACAATGAGCAATGACGAATACGAAGCCTTTCATCATGCCTGGATAAAAGCTATAAAGGTTTTACCAGTGAATAGTGTATTGCATAAACAGGATTGGTTCAGCGAGGCAAAGTATAAGCCTTCGTTTATTCAGGAAGGCAATAGTTTTCTTACCAGAAGCAGCGACAGATTCTTTACTGAACGGCCTTATTTAGACCATCGTTGTTATATCATGCTTACAAAAAAACCGGCGAACCGAAAATTGGGTTCCTCCATTTTTAGCAGCCTGCTTCGCAGAACAATTGTGCCGGAAGAAACATTACAGCCAAAATATTTTCATGATTTCATGAATCATGTGGGGCAGTTTCAAAAGATATTATCTGACAGCGGTTTTGTATCCATGAAAATGCTTCCGAATGAGTTGCTGGCTGATTTCATTCTCCGCTATCTTAATCTTGGCAACGATTCTGTCATTCTACGGGATATAGAATTTAAACCTGAATGGAAGATTGGTGAAAATCATTGCCAGCTTTTTACTATGGCTGATGCGGAGTTTGTGCCTGCACTATGTGGCTCACGGATAAACTATGACAAATATTCTACTGATAAAACGAAGTTCAGCGTGGGTTTTGCATCGCCAATTGGCCAGTTGCTCTCCTGCAATCATATCTATAATCAATATGTGTTTATCGAGGATGTACAGAAAACAATGCAGAAGTTGGAAAGTAAAAGATTGCGACTTCAATCGCTTTCTGCGTACAGCAGGGAGAATGCAATCAGCAAACAGGCTACTGATGATTTTTTGAATGAAGCCATCAGTGAACAACGGCTGCCGGTTAAAGCTCATTTTAATATTCTTGCATGGACAGACAATAGGGATGAATTAAAGAACATCCGTAATCTCTGTTCATCAGCACTTACGCAAATGGATGCTACACCCAAATTAGAAACCGAGGGCTCAGCCCAAATCTTTTGGGCAGGTATTCCCGGCAATGCTGCGGACTTTCCTATGAATGATACTTTCGATACGTTTAGTCCACAGGCTTGCTGTTTCTTCAACCTGGAAACCAACTACCGGTCATCTTTAAGTCCTGTAGGAATTCGCCTTGGAGACCGGCTTACAGGTAAGCCCTTGCATGTCGATATTTCGGATGAACCAATGGATAAAGGCATTTGCACCAATAGGAATAAATTCATTTTGGGGCCATCCGGCAGCGGAAAATCTTTCTTTACCAACCACATGGTAAGGAGTTACTATGAAAAAGGCACACATATTGTACTTGTGGATGTCGGTCATAGTTACAAGGGCCTATGCGATATTGTGAAAGGCTACTACTTCACCTATTCTGAAACCAAACCAATTAAGTTTAACCCTTTTTACATAGGTGAAGGAGACCTGCTGGATACGGAGAAGAAGGAAAGTATCAAGACACTTTTGCTGGCACTATGGAAAAAAGATAATGAAACGTTTAATCGAAGTGAATATGTGGCGCTGTCAAATGCATTGCAATTATATTTTGAGAAAGTTGAAAATAATAAAAACATCTTTCCCTGCTTTGACAGTTTTTATGATTTTCTGAAAGATGATTTTGTAAATGTGCTGAAAGGTGATAATGTGAAGGATAAAGATTTTGATGTATCCAACTTTCTGTATGTGCTGAGACCATATTATAAAGGTGGTGAATTTGATTACCTGTTAAACGCAAAGGAAAATCTGGATTTATTGCAGCAACGGTTTATTGTATTTGAACTGGATAATATCAAAGACCATCCAATTCTGTTTCCCGTTGTAACCATCATTATTATGGAAGTTTTTATTTCCAAAATGAGAAAGCTGAAAGGCATAAGAAAAATGATACTGATTGAAGAAGCATGGAAAGCAATTGCTAAAGAAGGAATGGCGGAATACATCAAGTATTTATTTAAAACAGTAAGAAAATTCTTTGGTGAAGCTATTGTGGTGACTCAGGAAGTGGAAGATATTATCTCATCGCCAGTAGTAAAGCAAGCCATTATAAACAACAGTGATTGCAAGATATTGTTAGACCAAAGCAAGTATCAAAACAAATTCGACCAGATACAGGAATTACTTGGACTAACAGAAAAAGAAAAGGCATTGGTTTTGTCAATCAACAAGTCCAACGATCCGACAAAAAAATATAAAGAGGTCTTTATTTCTCTTGGTGGGGTGTTGAGCAAAGTTTATCGTACAGAAGTATCGCCGGAAGAGTATCTGGCGTACACAACAGAGGAAAAGGAAAAAGTGAAAGTACAGGCTTATGCTGCAAAGTTTGGTGGAGATATTGAAAAAGGGATCAAGGCTTTAGCAGGTGAGATTATTCACTCTAAAAACTAATAGTATGAAAGCAACAATGCTTATCCTCTTTGCTACAGTAATTATCTATGGCTGCAATACCAGCGATAAGGATGAAATCATCGAATTCATTCCCGGCACTTATGTCAGAACCGGGCAAAATGAGTTTGGAAAGGAATTTGACACCCTTGTTATCACTATCCAAAATCCTGCGGCAAAGGAATTCAAAATTCAAAACCGCTGGCATTATATCAGGCAGGTAGAAGGCGAAGCCAATGTTCCTGAATATAAAGTGAAAGAAACATCAGGAATTTACAATGCAGAAACAAAATTGCTGGAAGAAGCGGAAACCTTAGATCATTACTCCTTTGATGTAAAAGAAAAAGCCCTATTTAATGGAACGAATAAGTTTAAAAAAATAAAATAACAGTATATGAAAAGAATATTGGCAGTTGTGGGATTGAGTATGTGCTTTATGTTTTTGCAAATACAGGAAACCAAAGCGCAGGATCCAATTACTGAAATTATCAAAGCAGCAGTTAAAAAAGTAATCAAAGCAATCGATCTGCAGATGCAACGGCTGCAGAATAAAACAATTTGGCTGCAAAATGCTCAGAAAACACTGGAGAATAAAATGAGCCAGCTAAAGCTGAATGAGATTAAAGACTGGGTGGAAAAGCAACGAAAGCTCTATGATGATTATTTTCAGGAATTATGGAAAGTAAAAGCTGCCCTTGCTTATTATAACCGGGTGAAAGATATAATTGAACGACAGTTGCTAATGGTAAATGAATACAAAAGCGCCTGTGCTTTATTCAGACAGGATAAAAATTTTACAGCAGAGGAACTGGATTATATGTACAACATCTACTCAGGAATGATGGATGGAAGCCTGAAAAGTATTGACCAGTTATTTTTGGTTGTAAATGCCTTTGCTACACAGATGAGTGATGCCAAACGCCTGGAAATTATTAATACTGTTTCTGACAATCTTGAGCAACAATATGATGATTTGAAGGATTTCAATAATCAGAATAAAATGCTGAGTATTCAACGAGCCAGTGAACGAGGTGAGATTGAATATGTGAAAAGGCTATATGGGTTTCAGAGGTAGGTTTTTTACACAATTCATGTTGTGTTTCGTGCTAATGTGTTCACTAAAAGTCTGTTAAGAAAATTTTATGTACTCTAAATAGTCAGTCAAAGTCAATATTTTGTATTTGTGTCCGGCAACTTCTGCAGCTTTTAATATTGCCTTGTCGTGAGTAACAAAATTAACTTGGCTGGTTTGTATTTTTTGGTCGCCTACACTTAGCATTAAATGGATATCCCAAATAAAGTTTACTCTGCTGTCGTCAAATAAATTATAATCGCTCCCGATTAATCTCATATAAACTTCTTTGTAAAGTTCTATTGAGGCATTGAATTGTGTGGCAAATTGTTTAGCCCTGGGCACTAAGTTAATTGATGGGTCAAATGTTTCTAAACCATGTTCAACAAGCAATAGATAAATTCTCATCATCATTCCTACACCAACATGCAGGGGAAATGTTTCCGAACGCAAATATGAAATATATTCTTCCCGCTTTTTGGGGTCGTTTACGAATAATTGCCAATTAGTAGAAGAAGGGTCAAGTTTTCTTATTGCATTTTGCATATCAGTAGCAAAATTTATTTCTGTCTGATAAACATGATCTCTAATTTTTTCAAGTTTGTCTTTATACTTTTCTGTAGTATCAACTGTTGTATTAGCAGAAAATGCAGATGCGATTTGTCCAATGGCTGTAACTGTATCTTCTCTACTTTTTATTGTTTTTTGAAAAAATGAATAACAGAGCATTAATTCAGGGTCAACAAGAGTTCTAAATTCTGAACGGTCGCCATTATGTAGATAAAGTGCCTTTACTGCTTTTAAGCATCTGTCGTAGGCGCTATCAGCAGGATCTGCTAAATGAGCTAAAAGCTCATAAAGAACAATTGGATTTATGAGGCTAATTAAATTATTCTCTTTTTCAAGTTCTAAAACTTTCTGAATGTCGGTTTCAATTTGTGATAAACTTTTTCCAGAAGTAAAATGACGATAGGCATTAGAGTCAAAAATCACTATTTCTTTTCCAGATAAATCCATTTACAGTTATTGATTATATAGTCAAGTCTTAGGCTGTTATCACTGTATTAGGCATAACTGACCGCTTGGTGTACTTTTCTTCCCAAATATAACTTGATTATCAATATGAATTTGCACAAATGTCTGTACTGCAGTATCGAGCCATATAGAGGTAGCACAACGGCCATTACCCCGGCAAACCGTTAGCTGGAAAACTTTTTGATGTATGTTTTCATTTATTGATATAAAAAGCATTGAGAATATGAAAACATTATTTCTATTACTATCCTCTTATTTGGTTGCTACCGCAACAAAAGCCCAGACTACAGACGAATGGCTCAATCAAAGCTCGACGCAAAAGAAATACCTGTTGCAACAAATTGCAGCTTTGAAAGTTTACCTCAGCCATGCCAAAAAAGGGTACAATATTGTAACAGGTGGGATTAATACGATTCGTAACATAAAAAACGGCGATCTAAACCTGCACCAGAATTTCTTTAACCAACTCCAAAATGTAAATCCTGCAATCCGCCGATATACTAAAGTGGCGGATATAATTGCTTACCAGGTAAAAATCATCAAACAAACAAAGCTTGTTCTTCAGCAAATCAGGGAAACAAAACAATTCACTGAAGCTGAACTGGATTATTGCAAACAGGTATTTGATACCCTTTTGAATGAATGTATAAAAACAGTGGAAGAATTAATATTGGTTACAACACCAGGTGAATTGGAAATGAAGGATGCTGAAAGGCTGAAACGGATTGACAAGTTATATGCAGATGTACAGGATAAATATTCCTTTTCCTGTTTCTTTAGTGAAGATATGGGTTTGCTGGCCATACAGCGATTAGGAGAGCAAATGGAAATCAACCGTTCTAAACTTATAAATGGAATAAAATGAAAAAACTGATTGTGATTTTGATTATGTGTGGCATTAGTTTTCAACTAAAATCACAAAGTGACGAAGTGCAACAACTGTTGCTTAATATTGAAAAGCTGGCGCAGTTTAAAAAGATCTTGCAAAATATGTATGATGGGTATAAAATCCTGAATAAAGGATATACTGCGGTTAAAAATATATCGGAAGGCAACTTCAGCCTGCATAAAACATTTTTAGATGGGCTTATGGAGGTTAGTCCTGCGGTAAAAAAGTACAAGCGAATTGCAGATATAATCAATTACCAAATTAGAATAGCCAAAGAGTATAAACTTGCCTTCACCCGGTTTAAAAAAGAAAAGCAATTTACTGCTGATGAAATTAATTACCTCGGTAAAGTGTATGGCAACTTGTTTAACGAAAGTTTAAAAAGCCTGGATGAACTGGCTATGGTCATTACATCCGGAAAGCTACGAATGAGTGATGATGAACGATTGCAGGCAATTGATAAGATTTACCTGTCTGTTGAAGAACAGTATTCTTTTCTAAAAGATTTTACCAATAATACCACTGTGCTTTCGCTGCAAAGAAAATCAGAGCTGGCACAGATTGAAATGTCCCGAAGACTACACGGGTTGAAGAAATAGAATTTATTCCACTTATAAAGTCGTAAGTATGAAATTGTGTGTAAGAATTATTTGTATTGCAATCACTGTATTGCTTATTCCTCATTTTGCAGAAGCCCAGGGCATGGCCAATAAGACCCACAGCTTGCATGAAGTGCTTGAAAAACTATATGATGATATGATGCCGCTTTGTAGCCGTTTGATTGGAGTTGGTCGTGGCATTGCTGGCTTTGCCGCCACCTGGTATATTGCATCAAGGGTTTGGGGGCATATATCGAGAGCGGAACCGGTCGATTTCTATCCCTTATTTCGTCCGTTTGTTTTGGGTTTTGCCGTATTAATATTCCCTTCAGTTATTGCCATGATTAATGGTGTAATGAAGCCTACAGTTACCGCCACTGCTGCAATGGTAACGGATTCTGATAAAGCAGTCGCAAAGCTTTTGGAAATGAAAGAAGAAGCGATTAAGAAAACTGCTTACTGGCAAATGTATGTGGGTACAAATGGTTCCGGCGACAGGGATAAATGGTACAAATATCACTATGGAGATAAAAGCGAAGGCTGGATAAAAAGTATAGGCAATGATATCAAGTTTGCGTTTGCAAAATTCTCTTACAACTTCAGAAATTCCATTAAGCAATGGATGGCTGAAGTACTTAAAGTTCTCTTTGAGGCAGCAGCGCTTTGCATTAACACTATTCGCACATTTTATTTGATTGTTCTGGCTATTTTAGGACCATTGGTATTTGGCATTGCCGTGTTCGATGGCTTTCAACATACACTCACAGTTTGGATTGCCCGCTATCTCAACATCTTCCTATGGTTGCCTGTTGCTAATATTTTCGGCGGCATTATGGGTAAAATCCAGGAAAATATGTTGAAAGAAGATTTACAACAAATAGCGACAAATGGAGACACGTTTTTTAGTTCTACCGATACCGCCTATTTGATTTTTATGATTATCGGTATTATTGGCTATTTCACTGTGCCTTCAGTAGCTAACTACATCATTCATGCTGGCGGGGGAAATACATTGCTGTATAAGGTAACCAATATGATGAGCACTTCTACCCGTACTGTAGCTGCGGGTGGGGCTTCAATGACAAGAGATGCACTTGGTGGTGCTTACAATAAAATTGCGAACAGCATGGCGGATGCAGGTGCTTCTGATGGTTACTTTAAAGGTGGCAATAGTAACAACGGCGGAAGCGGATACATGAGAGATAAATTGAGTGGGAAAACATAGATAGTCCTACTTGCACTACCCAATCTGTTTGAGTTTCGGAATTAGAATTGCTTATTCAAGCATAAGTGAGTTTGAAAATGTGTGTATGATGTTTCAAAAAACAAAAAATATTGATACCGCCTTCCGGTATATCCGTTTCTTTAGCCTTGCTTTTTTAATAGCCTGTGTCATTATCTCTGTTTTTATAGCTCACAAAAGTTACCAGATTTCTTCACAATCGCAGAACAAGGTTTTTATATTGGCTAATGGCAAAGCATTAGAAGCTTACGCTGCCGATAGAAAAGACAACATCCCAGTTGAAGCAAGAGATCATGTAAAAATGTTTCACCATTTCTTTTTTACACTTGACCCGGATGACAAGGTAATCCAGGCCAATATTGCAAAGGCATTATACTTAGCTGATAATTCAGCAAAACAACAATATGATAACCTGAAAGAGAATGGTTACTATTCCAACCTCATATCAGGTAATATCAGCCAGGAAATTACCATGGACAGCATCATTATTAATACGGATATGTATCCCTTTTATTTCAAGTATAAAGGTGAACAGAAAATTATTCGCCCTACCACTATTGTAACAAGGAATCTTGTTACAGAAGGTTATTTAAGGAATGTATCCCGTAGTGATAACAATTCACATGGTTTTTTGATTGAGAAGTGGCGGACATTGGAGAACACAGACATCAACATTCAAAACCGGTAATATGTGGTTGTATAAAGCAAAGCAAAAAGAAGCCGTTGACAAAGTAACTGTTTCTGATAAAGTAGCTGGAAAAATTGCAGCAGCAGGTATTAAGCTACAACAACTATTTGCCGAAAAGATGAACAAGCTTATTATGAAAACAGATTTTAAAAGATTAAAAATCATTCTGGTAATTTTCTGCATCGGCGCAGGCGGTTACAGTATCTACCTTATTGTAAACAGTGTTATCAGTCCTGATAGAAAACAAAACAGTTTTGACGTGCAGCAAATGGATGTGCCAAAACACTTTGATAAACTCGGGGATGAAAACTTAATTCCTGAAGCTTATGTGGATGAAGAAACCTACCAACAAGTAAAGCAGTTCCTGAATTATATGGATAGCCTGAAACAAAAAAGAAGTAATGAATATGATAGCATCCTGCAGGCCCGGCCGGGTTTGATGGACAGTATGCAGATGCTGGAACAAATTTATCTATCACAAAAACAAAAATGAAGTGTATGAGCAGTGTACAAAGGTCGCAGGCCTTCCTGCGTAAACGAAAAATGATGTTGGTATTGCCCTTATTGGTAATACCGTTTCTTACAATGGCATTCTGGGCTTTAGGTGGTGGTCAGGAAAAGGAAAATACTACTACAGTAAAGCAGCAGGGTTTAAATTTAAATCTGCCCGATGCTAAAATGAAAGATGAGAACTTAACAGACAAACTCAGCTTTTATGATAAGGCAGATAAAGATTCAGCCAGGTTGGAAGAATGGATGCGGACAGACCCTTATTACAAACAAAATGAAGACACATCATTTTTACCTGTAAACGAATTGGAAGTACTCACTCAAAACTCAGCTTCAAAATACAACCAACGGCTCAATTCATCACCGTATGAAACAACTTCAAATAATCCTGAACAAAAGCTAATGCAAAAATTGGCATTGCTGCAAAAGGAAATTAATAAGCAGCCGGAAGCAACAGTCAACGAAAACCCGGCTGCAATCAATTACAAACAAGATGAAGAATTTTCCGGTGAAGTGGATAGGCTGGAAAACATGCTGTTCACAATGAATAAAACAAATTCCGGCGATCCCGAGATAGAGCAACTAAATGGCACATTGGAAAAGATACTGGATATTCAGCATCCGCAAAGGATAAGAGAAAAACTGAAAGAAAAATCATTACAACATAAACGGGTGGTTTATGCCGTAACTACTCAACCTGGATTGGCAAATGTTTCGTTGATGGATACGAATAAAATCAAAACCAATACTGTAAATAAATTTTACAGCTTAGAGAAGGATAACTCAATTGCTGAAGAAGGATTGGCTATTGAAGCAGTTGTTCACAGTAATCAAACATTGGTAAATGGTGCTGTTATTCAACTAAGATTGTCAACAGATATTTTCATCAATGGAGTTTTAATTCCTAAAGGCAACCCAATAAATGGTACTTCTTCACTTAATAATGAAAGGCTTGAAGTAGAAATAAGTTCTATCCGCTATAAAAACAATTTATTCCCCGTAAAATTAGAACTGTACGACATAGACGGTTTGCCTGGCATTTATATTCCCGGATCTATCAGCAGAGATGTGGCTAAAAATTCTGCTGATAACAGTTTGCAGTTGATGGAACTCACCACGCTTGATCCTTCGTTGAAGGCACAGGCCGCTGCTGCCGGTATTAACACTTTAAAGAACTTAATGAGCCGGAAAGTAAAACAAGTGAAAGTGATGGTGAAAGAGGGGTACAAAGTATTGCTGAAAGATAAAAACACTGAGACCGATTAATAACTTTTAAACTTTATGAAATGAAACGATTAGTGTGTATGATTTGTGCGGTTTGGTTATTCGTTTCTGCTGTTGCACAAACAAGACTGGCGATAACAACTGATAAAACCACAAGCCTGGTTTTTCCATTCGCTATTAAGCATGTTGACAGGGGCACTTCATCAGTTCTTGCACAGCAGGTAAAAGAAGCCCCTGAAATTCTATTGGTAAAAGCAGCCGCTAGAGATTTTGCTGAAACAAATCTGAGTGTGGTAACAGATGATGGCAGCGTTTATGCTTTTACAGTCACTTACGATAATAGACCTGCTGTATGGGTTTATTACCTGCCTGTGAACAGAACCGCTACAATAAGATCCTATGCTAATGCCATATTGGACAATGAGCGGATCACGAAAGGCATAAAAGATAAAAAGTATAATATGAGTGCCGGAGTAAAGGGCATATACATCAGGGACAATACTATTTACTACCAGATATACATTAACAATGAAGGCGCTGTTGATTATGATATTGACCTGCTCCGTTTTTTCATTAAGGATAAGAAAAGAAGTAAAAGAACCGCTGTACAGGAATCAGAACAGAAGCCCTTGCACATCACAGGGAATTATAACAAAGTGAAAGGAAGCAACAACACTGTATTTGTTGTGGCACTTGAAAAGTTTACCATTCCTGATAAAAAATATTTAGCAATTCAAATGATTGAGAAAAATGGGGGCAGACATTTTCTGTTGAAAGTTCGCAATAAGGATATAATGAAAGCCAGGGTATTGCCTGATTTGAAATGAACAGCGGACATCCCATAGCTGACGAAGTACTTGACTTGATAACAATTGCTTTATCCAAAGGCGAACATTATATGGCTTATAATAACAGTCTGTACTTTATTGATAAAGATGATGTTCATTTTTTCAGCACTAAGGAAGAAGCAAATGATTTTTCTACAGCTAATATCAGTGACCGGGACAATTTCTCCGTTCTTCATTTCAATTCACTTAAGGACATTCTTGAGAAAATCCCATACGGCGAAAGTATAAGCCACCAGTTAAACCTTGACCCTGATGCCAATGGTTTGTACAACAAAGATGGCAACGATTTTACCGATGCATTGATTGACCACTTCGAATCACAGCAACGATCATTATTCGATAAACAATTAAAAACACATTTTATGAACAACGAAAATCTTCAGTATTTGACCGACAACATCAAATACATGGGCTTTGGTGAAACACTTAAAGCAGAGTTGGAAAGAAACATGAGTGAAGGTAAAGGAGAATTTCAATTACACTTCAAGGCAGAAATCAACAAAAAACCATTTGATGCCACACTCAATTTCCGCAAATCCGATTCTACGGACATGTATTTCTTTAACAACTACCATGCTTCATTGGAGAAAAGCAATGGCGACAAAAATGAACAAACCTTTTACCTCAACAAAGGCAAAGGTGTTACTGCAAAAGAAGCCTACAACCTGCTGGACGGAAGGGCTGTTCACAAAGAGCTTTCGACAAAAGATGGGCAACCATACAAAGCCTGGATACAGCTTGACTTTGAGAATAAAGACAAGAACAACAATTTTGAAGTAAAGCAGTTCCACGAAAATTATGGTTATGATTTGAAAGCAGCTGTTGCGAAGTTTGCTGTTGGGGAACTGAATGACCCTGACAAATCAAAAGCTTTATTTCAATCATTAGAAAAAGGGAATGTGCAATCTGTAACTATTGAAAAGGATGGCAGCAGCCATAAAATGTTTATGGAAGCTGACCCACAATTTAAAAAGGTAACGCTGTACGATTCAAATATGAAGATGGTGGCAAAAGAATCACTTGACCAATACAAATCAGGTATTGATAAGGGCAGCAAAGAAGTGAAGCAGGGCCAGGAAAATGATAAAAAAAAAGAATTGAAACAGGAGCCGAAAGCAGAGAAAGCTAAAGTTGAAAAGAAGAACGGGCAAAGCCTCTTGCCGAAAAAAAGAGAAAGTAAGGGAAAAGGTTTAGGGGTGTCATAGTGCACCCCTGGGCCATTTTGATAATCGTCAAATGTTGAAAAATGAATATTCAGAATGTTGCAGCACTTGCCCATCAATTGCAGGTTCTCGGTTTTCAGGACACGGGCAGCTTGTTGTTAAAACGTATTTGTTTTAGGCCCAATAATTTCTTTCTTCTTCAAAGAATTAACAAAGAAAAAGAAATGTTGCTGTTTAGCATCTTTTTTGAGCGGCTGCAAAAAACAGATAACTATGAATTGCGATACTATGATGTAACGCTGCAAAAAGAAAATGACATTTCAGCTTTATCGGTTGATGGAATTAATACAGCAGAATTGGAAAAACAGATGACAACGATTGACTGGAAAAAAGCATTTAACATTGATGAAAAGAAGTTATGGAATCCGGATGATAAATCAACCTGGGAAACTGAATTGAAAATATCTGGCATAATTGACAGCCTTTCTATTCTTGAAAATTCAGAACAGGGAAAGGTTATTTCCACATTGCTAAAACAAACGTTTTGGGATGGCACACTATTTTATCAGGTTGTTGGTGCAATCCCTCTTATTCGAAACAAAGCAGATGTAAGCCAGCGATTTTATTTTTCAGAAGAAGGAGTCGGCATAACAGTTGATGAAGCTTATCGCTTTCTTCAAAACAAATGGATGGAAAAAAAGTTTCAGTTAAAAAGAAAACAGGTTTATAGTGAAGTTGAAACAAATGATGATGCGAAAGACACATCCGGTAATGGATTGTTAAAGAAAAAAAGAATTGCTGGCAAAGGAAAGCGAAACAAGGTTAATCAGGATTAAGAAGCATGGATATTTTTCCACCATTAACGGATTTTTATTGTGCTATAGAAGCAGACAACCGAATTGGCACATCGCACATTAGTTTATACATGGCACTGCTCCAGCAATGGAATATTAGTGGAGGAATCAATCCAATCCATGTAAAACGGGATGAGATAATGGAGAGAGCCAAAATACTGGCCAGGCACACTTACAACAAGTGCATGAATGATTTGAACAAATATGGCTATATAATTTATGAGCCTGCGCCAAACGGCTCTGTTTGCAGTCGTGTATCTTTAAACGAGAGAGTAAAGAAACAGTGAAAGTATGGAAGCAGTTTTTATTCCGACCGAAAAGGATTTTAAAAGATGGGTTAAAGAAGCTGTAAGAGAGTTTATGACCGAACATTTACAGTCAGTAGATGTGAAAGATGATATATCTGGCAGCCTATTGAACCGGAAAGAGATTGCCCAATTTCTCCGGATTTCATTGCCCACATTAACTGATTGGATAAAAAGAGGATTACCTTCACATCCGCAAAGAGGCAGGATTTACTTTGATAAAAAAGAAGTGATGGATTATATCAAAGACAAAAAATTGCGACAATTTAAAATCGGTTCAAAACTTCATCATTTAAAACAACAATTTGGCTAAAAAGCTACTTTAAACCTGAATAACTTTTCAGGTTTTTTACTGCCAGATTCTGCCAAAAAAATTAGGATTATTGGTAGCTTTACATTTTTATAGTTCTTTCACATCATAAACTCAAAGATTGTTTGCAAATGAGCGGCAATTGTTGTTTTAAAGTCGGTTTGTTTGCAAATTGTTTGCAAATCGAAAAATTGACGATTAAACAGCCAATCAACCAAGTCAATAAATGTACAGTTTTATTTGCGGATAACATGCTAAAAAAACAAAAGAGATTGACTTGTTTTATTAAGTCAATCTCTTTGCATCGAGTTGAAAATCAGTGACTCCGTTAGGATTCAAACCTAAAACCTCTTGATCCGTAGTCAAGTGCTCTATTCAGTTGAGCTACGGAGCCATTGTAGAGCAAATTATCAAAAAAGAACTTTAAAACCTTCTGATCCGTAGTCAGATGCTCTATTCAGTTGAGCTACGGAGCCATTCCGTGAAACGGGCTGCAAATATAGGGTGGAATGCTCAAATTTTGAAAACTTTATCTATTCAATTTAAAAACTTCAAACTTATTCAGGAGCTTCTGTTGACAGGATCATATGTGCAGATGATTCACTACTTTCATTAAAAATCCTTCACGACTTTCATATGAAACAACACTCCATCCTTTTCCTGCATTTTTGCTTCCTGCTTTTATTTTCCTGTTCCATACCGGAGCAACCATTAACCCGGAAAGAGGTGATTGATTTTGCACGAATGATCCAAAAATTCGCTGCTGTAAAAGATATTCCTTCTTTGAACAAAATAATTGACAAGGAAACATTTCTTACAAAAATGAACTTGCCTTCCACTCCCGGTGCTGATGGTTTTAAAAAGGGGCTTGCTTCACGTTTGAATTTTGGAGACCTGATATTTCAGCAGTCAAAATCCACTTCTTTTGAATTCATCAATTATTATGAAAAAGAAGGGGTACATCATGAACTGTGTAAAAAAACAAGCAAAAAGCTAAGTTTTTTTATGGTTTAGCTGAACAATAATTTGGTTGATACAGGCTGTTGTGTTTTACTACTGCAAATACTTGTTTTAAAAGTTTATTACAGAC
>Ga0208492_1000054_pt1 | contig 117005 bp, 97 predicted proteins | sample Subbioar_CSW14AB_FD_184820 | JGI IMG/M metagenome (GOLD analysis project Ga0208492, IMG submission 184820) | Serpentinite rock and fluid subsurface biosphere microbial communities from McLaughlin Reserve, California, USA - CR12Mar_CSW14AB (SPAdes) | ecosystem: Environmental > Terrestrial > Deep...
GGAGCAGGGCTGCGCGAAGCGAGCGGCAGCACAATCACTCTTCTCCGTGCCTCCGCGCCTCCCTGTGAATTCTGGTCTCGTCTCTCAGGGGGCGGCGTCGCGGGCGCAGCGGAAACCGACCCACGCGCCGCGGAACGCACCGTCGACCGTGTCGCGGCCGGCGAAGGTCATCGTCGAGTAGACGTTGGTTGCCCACGAGCCGCCGCGCACCTGCTTCATTCCCTGCGAGGCGACTCCCGCCGGCAGTGAATAAGCGATGGCCCCACCGAGATCGCTCGGCTCGCCCTTGGGGTCGGTCCACTCGGCGACGTTCGCGGCCAGATCGAGCACACCGTATGGGCTCATATCGCCAACGAACGTGCCGACCGGCGCGGAGAACGCGAAGCCGTCGTCGAAGTCCTTGTCGCTCCACACCGGCTCGTAGTTGGAGCCGGTGGCGGCGCTCGCCTCGATGGCGCAGCGATGATCGCAGCCGTTGGTGCGACCAGGGGCCGGCAGCTCGTTGCCCCATGGGAAGGTGAACAGCTGCGGTCCGCGGAGCGCGACTTCCCACTCCGGCCCGGTGGGCAGGCGCTTGTTCACGAATCGGCAATAGCGCTCCGCCTCGTCGTAGCTCACGCACGACATCGGGTAGCTCTCCCGTCCCGCGATGCCGTACATCGTGCCCGCGTGGACCTCACAATCGACGATGTTCGGTGGCGGGCAGGTCCCGGCCGCGACGCACCGTGAGTACGCACCGACGGTGACCTCGGTGCGATCGATATGGAAGGCGCGCAGCGCGACGGGATTCTCAGGCGAGTGGAAGCTCTCGCTCCCGGCTGTGCGCGAACCACCGAGGTTGGCGGTGGTGGCCGGGATGAGGGCCATCGACGAAGCCGTGGGCGCGCCGAGCAACGGCGGGACGAACGCGCCCGCCAGCCGCGGACCCACGAGGGCCGTGAGCACGACGACAGCGGCGAGCGCGAGACGCACGCCTGGAGCGTATCAGCGCTCGGCGCCCTCGACGAACCGGTCGCGCTGCTGGAACTCGACCATCCATCCTGGGTAACAGGCTACCTGCCGTGCCACCCCTCGCGTTCGGCGATGCGCTCCTCGAGCGTGCGGAGCGCCGCGTCGTACGAGCCTCGATCGGGGTGCACCGTGAGTGTGCCGCAGAACCCCGCCTGCCAGTGCATGACCGACTCGAGGATGGCGCGGTGCTCGGCACAGACGTCGACACGGGTGGCGGTCTCGATGTCGACCCCCTCACCGGTGTTGTCGATCATCTCGTCTTCGTCGTAGTGCTCGAGCTCGAACCGCGCGCCGAACACGGACGCGATGCGGTGCGCGTCGGTCGATGCGCATGACCAACGCACGACCACCCGGCCGTCGGGGAGGTGCTCGGCGTGGTCGGCCTCCTCTTCGCAGAGGAGACGCTCGATCACACGACTGCTCGGGATGTTTGCGAGTTGCTCCAGCCAGTCCATGCCGACAGCATCGATCGTCACGCCGCGTCCGCAACTCCACCGCGGACCGACAATGTCCGCCCTGGCGGCGCAGCCGGCGATTCGCTTCACTCGTGGCGTGGACTATCGGATCGAAGAGCTCGCCGAGGCCGCCAAGACGACGGTCCGCAACGTGCGCGCCTACCAGGAGAAGGGCCTCTTGCCCGCGCCGCGTCGCGAGGGGCGCGTGGCGTGGTACGCCGAGGAGCACCTCGCTCGCCTGCGGGTGATCGGTGTGCTGCTCGAGCGCGGGTATTCGCTCGGCAACATCCAGGAGCTCATCGAGACCTGGGAGTCAGGCGGCGATCTTCGCGAGCTGCTCGGGTTCGAAGAGGCGGTCACCAGCCCCTTCACCGACGAGTTGCCGACGACCATCGGCCTCGGCGAGCTCGCCGAGATGTTCGGAACCCTCGACCCCATCGCCATCGCCCGGGCGGTCGAGCTGGCGGTGCTGAAGGTCGACGGCGCGCGGTTCGCCGTACCGAGCATGCGTCTGCTTCGCGTCGGCGCCGAGCTGAACAAGATCGGCGTGCCGCTCGGCGCGTTGCTCGAGGAGCTCGCGGCCTTGCGCGCCGACGTCGACCGGATCGCCCGTCGATTCGTCCGCCTGGTGCTCACCCACGTCTTCGATCGCACCTCGGACTCGATGCCTCCTCCTCGCGAAGCCCAGCGCCTGGCCGACATCGTTCGACGCCTCCGTCCGCTCGCCGGGGTGGTCGTCGACGACGCGTTGGGGCTCGCCCTCGAGCGGCACATCCGCGAAGGCCTCGGAGCACGACTGGACCGCCTCCTCGCCCAGAAGCACAAACAGAGCGCGACAAAGCACCGAGAATCCAAGCCTCCGGCGCGACGTTGACATTGGACAATGGCAACGTATCTTCGTTGGGTGGCGTCACGGCCACACTACGGAGGACCATGCCCCTGCCCATCCGCAATCGTCGTTTCGACATGTCCAAGGTCCCCCGCCACTGGCACGGCGGGCGTCGTTCGGTCAGCGCGTTCTTCGACGGGCTGTCGGTGTTCTTCCCCGAGGGCGAGCGGTTCTTCATCAAGAGCGTCCGTCACCACGCAGACCGCGTGAAGGACGAGGAGCTGCTCCGCGACATCCGCGGCTTCTGCGGGCAGGAAGGGGTGCACGGCCGGGAGCACGATCGGTACAACGCGATGCTCGCCGAGCAGGGCTACCCGGTGAAGGACATGGAGCGCCGGGTCACCGGCATCCTCGACCTCGTCTCGAAGGTCACCCCCAAGCGCTTCCAGCTCGCGGCCACGTGTGCGCTCGAGCACTTCACCGCGCTCATGGGACACATGATCCTCGAGCACCCCGAGAACCTCGACGGCGCAGACCCCGAGATGGCCGCGCTGTGGCGGTGGCACGCCGCCGAAGAGAACGAGCACAAGGCGCTGGCGTTCGACGTCTACAAGGCGGCGGGCGGCAACGAGGCAGAGCGCGTCGCGGTGATGGCCGTCGCCACGATCCTCTTCTGGGCGAAGGTCGCCGAGCACCAGGCCCGCATGATGAAGGCCGATGGCATCCTCCTCGACGCCGGCGAGTGGTCCGCGCTGATCAAGTTCCTGTTCGTCGAGCCGGGCTCGATGCGCAAGTTGATCGGTCCGTACCTGCGCTACTACGTCCCGGGCTTCCACCCGCGCGACATCGACACCAAGGCCCTCCTCGAGGAGTGGATGGCCACGGACGAAAGACTCGCGGCGTGATTCAGCCGGCGGCGGCCGAGAGCATCTGATCGCCAATGGCGATCGGCGCGGGCGCAGAGATCGCGGCGCGGAGGCGCGGGAGCACGACCTCCTCGGTGTAGCGGATCATGTGCTCGCCCTGGACTGCGTGGGTGATCGCCCAGCGGATCGAGGGCAGACCGCCGCGCACGCCGCCGGCGAGCAAACGCCAGAACAGGCCGCGTCGCTCGCCGAGGATGCCGAGCTGCACCACCGCACGCGCGACGATCGCGAGGTCCTCGAACGTGGTGGGCGAGGTGCTCGGGGGCGGTCCGATCAGCTCGAGGAACCGTCGACACCGCGCCTCGTACGCATCGAGCGAGTACAAGTCCGAGAGCAGCTTCGTGTAGCCCTCGAGCAGCGCCTTGTCGCCCATCGCGGGCTCGAAGTTCGTGTGGATGAACTGGTCGCCGCTCGACACCACGCGGAGCCGGCCCTCACGCGTGAGCCGCTTCTCGAGCTGCGTGCCGGGCAGGGCGATGAGCATCCCGATCATCGCGAGCGGAATGGGGCTCGATCCGATGAAGGCGCGCTGCGCCTCGAACGCCTCGGGTCCGTCGCTGTCGAACCCGACGATGAAGCCGCCCATCACCTCGAGGCCGGCGCGGGTGAGGAACTCGATCGCCGCCGTGAGGTCGACGCCGACGTTCTGCTTCTTCTTGGTCTCTTTCAGCGCTTCGACCGAAGCGGTCTCGATGCCGATGAACACCGAGGTGAACCCGGAATCGACCATGTCGCGGACCAACCGCTCGTCGGCCGCCAGATTGACGCTCGCCTCGGTGTAGAACTGGAACGGGTTGCCGTGCCTGGCCTGCCACTCCTTCAACACGGGGAGCAGCTTGCGGACGGCCTTCTTGTTGCCGATGAAGTTGTCGTCGACGAAGAACAACGACCCCCGGTGTCCGAGCGCGTAGAGCGCATCGAGCTCGGCGACCACCTGCTCGTTCGACTTCACCCGCGGCACCCGACCGAAGATCTCGATGACGTCGCAGAACTCGCAGGTGAACGGGCACCCGCGCGAGTACTGCACGCTCATCGTGCGGTAACTCTTCAAGTCGAGCAGGTCGTAGCGGGGGATCGCGCTCTTTTCGAGCTGGGGCCGGTCTTCGTTCTCGGCGCGCGAGAGCACGATGGGCGTCAGGCGACGCCGCGGCTTGCACAGCGTCTCCACCGTCGACACGAGCTCGTCGATGCGGCCCTCGGCCTCGCCGAGGAACAGCGCGTCCGCCTCGGGGAAGAGGTGCGGAGACGTGGTCGGCGCGGGCCCACCCAAAACGGTCGGGCGTCCGAGCTTCTTCGCGCGCTTCACGATCTCGCGGATCGAATCGGCCTGCACGAGCATGCCGCCGACGAACACGACCTCGGCCCAGCGGAGGTCGTCGTCGGTCAGTGGCGCGACGTTGAGATCGACGAGCCGCAGCGACCACTCCTCTGGCAGCATGGCCGCGAGGGTGCAGAGCCCGAGCGGCGGGAGTGACGCCTTCTTGTCGATGATCGGCAGGCTGTACTGGAATCCCCAATACGTGTGGGGAAACTCCGAGTGCACCAGCAGGACCCGCATCCTCGGGGGATGCGCATCGGGTGATGCTGTCTCGGCGCGAGCTTGTTGGTGGCTCACTCGCGCTGCGCCAACCACGCGTTGGCGAGCAGCGAGAGATCGTTGCTGAGATGTCGAAGCACGAAGCGACCGTAACCGGTTTCGCCAACCGGAAACCGTTAATCGCAAGATTGCGCAGGGTCACACGCACGTCATCTCGCCCTGGCCTGATCGTTGCTGCCGCAAGCGCCAAATGCGGAACGTGCTCGAACGACTCGCCGTGACCGTGGCGATCACCGTCTCTTCGCTCGCCGCCCACGCGGAGACCCTACCCAGCCCGCTCCGCGCGGAGGATGTCGTGGCGTGGGCCAAGACACATCGCGGCGAGATGGTTGCGGCGAAGGCGAAGGGCGCCGCGCTGGCCGAGACGCCGAAGATCAAGTCGGCGCTGCCGGATCCGATGGTGATGGTCTCGGCCGATCACGTCCCCTTCAGCTTGATGGGGCTCGACGCCAGTCTGCTCGTTCAACAGGATTTTCCGCTGTCGGGCGTGCTCGGAAAGAAGAAGCTCTCGGCGGAAGCGGACGCCAAGGCTGCGACCGCCGAGGTGGAACGTGTGGCGCTCGACGTCGAAGCAGAGGCGCTCGCTGCGTTCCTGATGGTGGTCGAACGCGAGCGGATGCGCGTGGTGGTCGACGAGCAGGTCACGACAGCCAAGCAGATCGTGGAGGCGACTCTGGTCCGACTCGAAACTGGCAGCGGCAACGCCGCCGACGTGGTGCGGGCACGGCTCGACGTCGCGCGACTCGAGGGCGAGCGCAAGGCGATCGACGCCGAGCTCGCCGGCACACGCGCGATGCTCAACGCGGCGCTCGCGCGTCCGACGGACGGGGTGATCCCGCCGACCTCGCTCACGCTGCCGACGAACGATCCGCCGGACGTGCCCAAGCTCGCGACGATGGCGATCGAGAAGCGCCCGGAGCTGGTCGTGATGCGCTTCCGCGCCGAGAAGGCGACCGCGGACATCGACGTGATGCAGTCCATGTACAACCCGATGGCGTTCATCCGCACCGGGCCTTCGTACACGATGGCCGAAGGGCCGGGCGTGATGTTCATGGTCGGCGTGAGCGTCCCGATCTGGCGCGAGAAGCTCGGCGCGGGTGTCGCCGAAGCCAAACAGATGTCGGCGATGGTCGACGCAGAGACTGCCGCCATGCGCAAGATGATCGAGGGCGAGGTGGGCGGCGCGCGCGCCAACGTGATCGCGGCGCGCATCCGCTTCGAGACCACGCGCGACAAGCTCGTTCCCATCGCGCGTCAGGCGGTCTCGTTGAACCTCGCGAGCTACGGGACCGGCCAACTGCCGCTCGTTTCGGTGCTCGAATCCCTCGCCATGCTGCGGATGCTCCGCATGGAGGAGGTGACCACCGAGGTCCGACTCGCCGTCGCGTGGGCGCGTCTCGGTCGCACGGTGGGTGTCGTCAGGATCGGGCTATGACCTGCGCCAGGGCGGTCGTGGTGGCCTTTGCGATCGCCTCGCTCGGCGGACGATGCGCCCAACACGGTTCCCATGGCGACCACCCGGGACCAGGCACGTCGGCGAGCGGCTCTGCGAGCGGCGCGTCGAGTGCACCGAGCGGGTATGCGCCGATCACGATCGACCCCTCCAAGGTCGGTCCGCTCGGGCTCTCGACCACCACCGTCGAGGAGCGCGACTTCACGAGTGTCGTCCGAACCGTGGGCGTGGTCGCGCTCGACGAGACGCGTACCGCGCACGTCCACACCAAGGTGAAGGGGTTCGTCGAAGCGCTCCCGGCAGACTTCGTCGGCAAGAAGGTCAAACGCGGCGAGACGTTGGCCGCCATCTACAGCCAGGCCGTCTATGCGGCGCAACTCGAGTACATCGCGCTGATGAAGCAGCCCGGGCTCGAGGCGCTCGACCCGAAGCTGCTCGAGGCCGCGCGGCGACGGCTCCTCCTGTGGGACGTTCCGCCGGCGCAGATCGAAAGGCTCCAGAAGACGCTCGAACCGCAGCGGACGTACGTGATCTTCGCGCCGCGCGCAGGAGTCCTGGTCGGAAAGCAGGCGGTGCTCGGCAACTACGTCGAACCGGGCACCGAGCTCTTCACGCTGTCGGATCTCTCGAAGCTCTGGGTGTGGATCGACGTGTACGAGGCCGACGTACCGAACGTCACGCTCGGGTTGGACGCGAAGCTGACGATCGAGGGACACCCGGCGCCGCTGAACGCCAAGGTCGGCTTCGTCTCGCCGATGATCGACGAGTCGACGCGGACGTTGAAGGTGCGCCTGGAGCTGCCCAATCCGGACGGCACGCTCCGCCCCGGCGCCTTTGCGAACGCGGAGCTCTCCATCCCCCTCGGGCGTGGGCTCGCGGTCCCCGAGAGCGCCGTGATCCGCACGGGTGCGCGCAACATCGTCTTCAGCGTTCATCGCGATGCGAGTGGAGCGGCCCACGTGACCCCGCACGAGGTGAAGCTGGGGCCGCTCATCGGAGGGTTCTTTCGCGTCAGCGGGCTCGCTCCGGGTGACGCGGTCGCGACCGGGGCGCAGTTCCTCATCGACTCCGAGAGCAGGCTCGGCGCCGCGACGGGGGCGCCCCCAGGAGGGCACGGTGGCCACTGAGAGTGGCGTCGTCGGGCGGGTGATCGAGCTCTCGGCGCGCCATCGCATCCTCGTCCTGCTCGCGTCGCTCTTGCTCGCGCTCTTCGGGATCTGGTCGACCCGACGCACGCCGCTCGACGCGCTGCCCGATCTCTCCGACACGCAGGTCATCGTCGCCACCGAGTGGATGGGCCGGAACCCGACGGTGATCGAGGACCAGATCACCTATCCGATCGTGACGTCGTTCCTCGGCGCGCCGAACGTCAAATCGGTGCGCGGCTTCACGATGTTCGGGATGTCGTTCGTGTACGTCATCTTCAAAGACGGCACCGACGTCTACTGGGCGCGGTCACGCGTGCTGGAGTACCTCTCGAAGGTTCGCGAGAAGCTCCCTCCCGGCGTGACGCCGCAGCTCGGCCCGGACGCCACCAGCGTCGGCTGGGTGTTCCAGTACGCGCTGGTCGACGACTCCGGCAAACACGACTTGCAGGCGCTTCGGTCGTATCAGGACTGGTACTTGCGCTACTGGCTCCAGAGCGTCGAAGGCGTGTCGGAGGTCGCGAGCGTCGGCGGCTTCGAGAAGGAGTACCAGGTCGAAATCGACCCCGCGAAGATGAAGTCGCTCGCGATCTCGGTCGCGCAGGTCGCGGCGGCCGTTCGTGGCGCGAACGACGAGGTCGGCGGTCGCGTCGTCGAGATGGCACAGCACGAGTACGCGGTGCGCGGGCGCGGCTACGTGAAGGACAAGCGAGCGATCGAGCTCGCGGTGGTCGCCACGCGCGCGGACGGCACCCCGATTCGCATCGAGGACGTCGCCATCGTCGTGGTCGGAGGGAACATCCGTCGTGGCGTGGTCGACCTCGACGGCCGTGGCGAGGTCGTCGGCGGCATCGTCGTCATGCGCACCGGCGAGAACGCGCTCGACGTCATCCGGCGGGTCAAAGCGAAGTTGGCCGAGATGCAGGGCTCGCTGCCACCCGGCGTGAGGGTCGTGCCCGTCTACGATCGCAGTCAGCTCATCACCGAGTCGGTGCGGACGCTCGGCGTCAACGTCGCGCAAATCGTCGTCATCGTCCTCGTCGTCCTCGGCGTGTTTCTCTTCCACTTCCGTTCGTCGCTGGTCAGCGTGATCACGCTGCTCGTCGCCACACTCTCCTCGTTCATCGCGTTCTGGGCGCTGAACATGACGATCAACATCATGTCGCTCGCGGGGGTCATTCTCGCGCTCGGCGACATGGTCGACTCCGCCGTGGTGCTCGTCGAGAACGCGCACCGGAAGATCGAAGCGGCGGAACGGGAGGGCTCGAAGGTCGAGCGGCAGGAGCTCGTGATTTCGGCCGCCCGCGAGCTCGGCCCCTCGATGTTCGGCGCACTGCTCGTGCTCACCGTCGCCTTCCTCCCGGTGTTCGTGCTCGAGGGCGAGGAGGGAAGACTGTTCCGCCCGCTGGCGCTCGCGAAGACCGCATCGATGGCGGTCGCATCCGTGCTCTCGGTGACGCTGGTTCCGGTGCTGATGGTCTGGTTCCTGAAAGGGAAGATCCGCGCCGAGGCTCGGAATCCGATCAACCGCCTCTGCGTCCAGGCGTATCGACCGCTCCTCCGGGGCAGCTTGCGTGCGCGCTGGCTGGTCGTTGCGCTCGCCCTCGTCCTCACGGTGATCACTGCATGGCCGTTCCAGCGGCTCGGCTCGGAGTTCATGCCACCCTTGTACGAGGGTGACCTCCTGTACATGCCGATCACCGTGCCCTCGATTCCGGTCGAAGAGGCGCGCCGCCTGTTGCGATATCAAGACACGCTCATCCGATCGGTGCCCGAGGTCGCGCAGGTATTCGGCAAGGCGGGCCGCGCGGACACCGCCCTCGATCCCGCGCCGCTCTCGATGTTCGAGACCGTGGTCCGGCTCCGTCCTCGGGCGGAGTGGCGAAGCGGAGTCACGTTCGAGAAGCTGGTCGCCGAGCTCGAATCGAAGGTCTCGCTGCCCGGCGTGCAGGGCGCGTGGACCATGCCGATCAAGGCGCGCATCGACATGCTCTCCACCGGCATCCGCACGCCCATCGGCGTGAAGGTCTTCGGCCCGAGCCTCGAAGGCATCGTGGCGGCGAACGAGCAAATCGAAGTGGCGCTCCGCAAGGTCCACGGAACGCGCAGCGTCTATGCCGAACGGGAGCTCGGCGGGTTCTTCCTCGACGTCGAGCCCGATCGCGAAGCGATCGCGCGCTACGGAGTGAGCGTTCGCGACGTGCTCGATGTGGTCGAGAGCACGATCGGCGGAATGGACGTCTCGACGACCTTCGAGGGGCGCGAGCGATATCGCATCAACGTCCGGTACCCGCGAGAGTTGCGCCAGGATCTCGAGGCGATGCGCCGCGTCCTGGTCCCCGTGCGCGCCATGCCGGCGTCGCGGCCGGCCAACGCCGTCTGGGCCGCGAGCACGTCCGGGAAGGCACCCGAGATGGAACCCTCCGGTTCGAGCATGGGTGGGATGCCCACCGAGCCGAGCGAGGGAGCCATGAGCGCTCCGGTCACCTCGAACGCCCCGCCGAAGGCGACGGCCTTCGTCCCACTCGGTCAGCTCGCGAAGATCTCGACGGTGATGGGGCCGCCGATGATCAAGAGCGAGATGGGCCAGCTCACCGGGTGGATCTACGTCGACATCGAGGGGCGTGACGTCGGCGGCTACGTCGCAGACGCGAAGGCCGTCGTCGCCCGCGACGTGAAGCTCGAGCCCGGATACTCCTTGAAGTGGACGGGCCAGTACGAGCTCCTCGAACGCGTGCGCGATCGGATGTTGGTCGTGGTGCCGCTGACGCTCGGCCTCGTCTTCGTCATCCTCTATTTGAACTTCCGTGGGGTCGCCCAGACGCTGCTGGTGATGACGGCCGTGCCGTTCGCGGCGCTCGGTGCGATTTGGACGCTGTGGCTCGCGCGGTTCAACACGTCGATTGCCGTGTGGGTCGGGATGATCGCGTTGCTCGGCGTGGCCGCCGAAACCGCCAGCGTCATGGTGGTCTACCTCGACGAGGCGTGGGAGCAGCGCGGTGGGGCGCGTGGATTCGCGAGCATGGACGACCTCGTCGACACCGCCGTCGAGGCGGGGAGCAAGCGCGTTCGCCCGCTGCTCATGACCGTGATGGCGAACATCTTCGGTCTGCTCCCGGTCCTCCTTGGCGAGGGCGTAGGTGCAGACGTGGCCAAGCGGATCGCTGCGCCGATGTGGGGCGGTCTCGTGTCGCTCACGATCCTGACGCTGTTGGTGGTCCCAGCCGCATGGGTCATCTGGCGTGGTCGTCAGCTGTCGCCTCAGAACGCAGCGTCGAGCACCACCTCGCCCTCGACGCCGACTTGATACGCCGAGACGCGTCGTTCGAAGAAGTTCGCGAGCTCCTGCACGTCCTGCAGGTCCATGAACGCAAACGGGTTCTTGCTGCAATACGACGGCGTCATTCCCAATGTCGCGAGCCGTTGATCGCCGACGTATTCGAGGTACTGCCGCACGTCGTGCGCGGACATCCCGGCGACGCCACCGGAGAGCAGGTCCTCGGCGAACGCGACCTCGCACTCGATCGCCTCGTCGATCATCGTCCGAACCCGCGATTGCAGGTCCTCGTCGAAGAGCTCCGGCTCCTCGCTCCGGACGACCCGAACCGCCTCGAACGCGAACGCCATGTGCGCGCTCTCGTCGCGAAAGACCCAATTGGTGCCGGCAGCGAGCCCGTGCAAGAGGCCTCGTGAACGGAGGAAGTACACGTACGCGAAGGCGGCGAAGAAGAACAAACCCTCGATGCACGCGGCAAAGCAGATCAGGTTGAGGAGGAAGCGCTTGCGGTCCTCTCGGGACTCGAGCCGTTCGACCGAGCGGAGGCTGTTGATCCAGCGAAAGCAGAACTCGGCCTTGCGGCGGATCGAAGGGATGTTGTCGATCGCTGCGAACGCGCGCGCCCGCTCCGCCGGATCGGGGACGTAGGTGTCGAGCAACGTGAGGTAGAACTGCACGTGCAACGCCTCTTCGTACAGCTGTCGCGACAGGTACATGCGCGCCTCGGGCGCGTTGAGGTGTCGATAGAGGTTGAGCACCAGGTTGTTCGCGACGATGGAGTCACCGGTGGCGAAGAACGCGACCAACCGATGCACGAGGTGCCGATCGGCGTCGCTCATCCGGGTGCGCAGGTCGCCAGTGTCGGTCGCGAAGTCGATCTCCTCGACCGTCCACGTGTTGCGGATCGCCGCACGGTACATCTCGTAGAACGCGGGGTACGCCATCGGGCGCAGCGTGAGCGAGAGACCGGGATCGAGGAGGCGGCTCATTGGCAGGCCTCGCAGCTCTCGGGGTTCTCGAGGGAGCACACGACGGCCTCGGTATCGGTGACCTGTGCGGCCACGGTCGTCTTGGCGATGCGGGTCGCCGGTCGCGAACGCAGGTAATACGTCGTCTTCAAGCCCTTCTTCCACGCATGCATGTGCATCGAGCTCACCGAGCCGATGGTCGGGCTCTCGAGGAACAGGTTCAGCGACTGGCTCTGGTCGATGAACGGCCCGCGCTCGGCGGCCATGTCGATCAGCGAGCGCATCGGGATCTCCCACGCGGTGCGGAACACGTCCCGCAGCGTCGCAGGGATCTCGGTGATCCCCTGCACCGAGCCCTCGGCGAGCTTCAGCCGCGCGCGGACGTCGTCGTTCCACAGACCGAGCTCGCGGAGCGCGTCGACCAGATGTCGGTTCACCTGGAGGAAGTCGCCCGACAGGGTCTCGCGCTTGAAGACGTTGGAGACCTGCGGCTCGATGCACTCGTAGCAGCCCGCGATCGACGCGATCGTCGCGGTGGGCGCGATGGCGACGAGCAGCGAGTTGCGCAGGCCGTGCAGCAGGATTCGTGTGCGCAGCGCACTCCAGTCGAGCGCCGGGTCGCCGGCGACGTTCCATAGGTCGTGCTGCAGCGCGCCCGCAGCCGCACGAGTCTCGTCGAACGCGGGGTGCGGGCCCTTCTGCTCGGCGAGCCGACACGACGACGAGAGCGCATGGAAGTAGATCGCCTCGGCGATCTGGCGCGACACCGCGCGTGCTTCGACCGAATCGAACGGGAGCCGCAGCCGGAAGAAGACGTCCTGCAGCCCCATCACGCCGAGGCCCACCGGCCGCCACCGCAGGTTGCCCGGGCCGGTCGTCGGGATGGTGTAGAGGTTGAGGTCGATGACGCGATCGAGCGCCGTCACCGCGGTGCGGACCGTGCGTGCGAGCAGGTCGAAGTCGAGCCGCACGCCGGACTCGTCCTCGACCAGGTGTCGCGCGAGGTTGATCGATCCGAGGTTGCACACCGCGGTCTCTTCTCCAGAAGTGACCTCGAGGATCTCGGTGCAGAGGTTCGAGAGGTGGACGGTGCGTCCCGCACGAGCGGTCTGGTTGCAGGTCGCGTTCGCGCGATCCTTGAATGTCATCCATCCGTTGCCCGTCTGTGCGAGCGTGCGCATCATCCGCGCATAGAGCTCGCGCGCACCGATCGTCTTCCTGGCCAGTCCGCGCTGCTCGGCGAGCTCGTAGGCCTCCTCGAAGGCGGCGCCCCACAGGTCCACGAGCTCGGGCACGTCTTTCGGATCGAAGAGCGACCACCGCGCGTCGGCATCCACCCGCCGCATGAACAGGTCAGGCACCCAGTTCGCGAGGTTCAGGTTGTGGGTGCGGCGCGCCTCGTCGCCGGTGTTGTCGCGTAGCTCGAGGAACTCCTCGATGTCGGCGTGCCAGGTCTCGAGGTAGACGCAGCACGCGCCCTTGCGTTTGCCGCCCTGGTTCACCGCGGCCACCGATGCGTCGAGCGTCTTCAGCCATGGGACGATCCCGTTGGAGTGACCGTTGGTGCTGCGGATGAGCGAGCCGCGTGCGCGCACGCGACTGTACGAGAGGCCGATGCCGCCCGAGAGCTTCGAGAGGAGGGCGACGTCGGTGTAGCGACCGTAGATGGAGCCGAGCTCGTCTTCCGGGGAGTCGAGGAGGAAACAGCTCGAGAGCTGTTCGTGCTGGGTGCCCGCGTTGAACAGCGTCGGTGAGCTCGGGAGATACGACAGCGTGGAGAACAGCCGATACAGCTCGATGGCCTCGTTGACGCTCTCGGCGAGCGCGCACGCGACGCGGAGGAAGAACTGCTGCGGCGTCTCGAGCACGTCGCGCCCGGTCGGGTGGCGGAGCAGGTACCGGTCGTAGACCGTGCGCAGGCCGAAGTACTCGAACAGCCTGTCGCGCGCCGGATCGATCGCGTCGTTGAGCTTGCGCGCGTTCGCTTGGACGAACCCCGCGAGCCGATCGTTGAGCAGACCGAGGCGCTGCGCCGCGGCGATCGACTGGGAGAACGAGTGGATCTCCTGCCCGCGGACCTCCTTCTCGATGAAGGTCGAGAGCAAGCGGGCCCCGAGTCGCGCGTACTCCGGCTCCTCCACGGTGAGCGCCGCCGCGGTCTGGATCGAGAGCTGATCGAGCTCCTTGGTGCTCGCGCCGTCGTAGAGCCCCGCGATCGTGCGTGTCGCCACGCGCATCGCATCGACGTGCCGCAAGCCGTCGCAGCAGCGACCGATCGCGCGCACGATCTTGTTCAAGTCGACCGGCTCGAAGCTGCCGTTGCGCTTGCGCACGCGCATCATCGAACCCGACAGGACGGACGTCGCCTCACGCGTGCGGGCCGAGCGGCCCGTCGCCATCACTTCGTTCATCGTGGTCTCGCAATCCGCGGCACCGGTCCGCGGCGTTGTTGCTCGAGTTGGGCCCGCGCCCGCTCCGAGCGGTGCGAAGCCGCGCATCGGGGTGGAGAGACCGGGCAGGGCACCGACGAATCGGGGCGTTGCTCGGACCTTCCAGCCCTCCCACGAGGCTCCAGGTCGAACCGCCCACGACTCGTGAGCGGGTGCTGGCAGGTCTTCGGACTCGTGTGCGCTTCCGGTTACCCGGGGCTCCTACTGCCCGCCGCTTCCCGGTCTTTCGACCAGTGCACGGTGACGGGGGTCGTTCACACTTACCGCTGCGGGGCAGCCCCGGATTCGCACCGGGTTCCCTTTTCAGCCCGAGCCGGAGCTCGAGCACCAACACGACCACAACCTATGGTGGCGAGCTCGACGGTGTCAACGAGATGTGGGGCTGGCGTGCTCAGCCGTTGTGGCCCGTAGCGAGGCGCGAGCGACATTGCTGCCTGGTTTGCGCCGTCTCGCGGTACAGAGCAGGCTCGATGAGCCCCGCCTCGAATCACGGACGCCTCTCCGAGCGCCTCGATTGGGAAATCGAGGTAGACATCGAGAGCGACAGCAACTTCTACACGGGGTTCTCGACCAACGTCTCCGACGGGGGCGTGTTCATCGCCACCTATCGTCATCACGAGTTGGGGCAGCGACTGCACGTGCAACTCCGCCTGCCCGGTCTCGAGCAAGCCATCGATGCGACGGTCGAAGTCCGTTGGGTGCGCGATCAGCAACCCGGCAGCGACGTGAGCCCTGGCTTCGGTGCCGCGTTCATCGAGCTCTCCGCCGACGCGCGCGCACACATCGAGCGGTTCACCAGGCATCGCGAACCGCTCTTCCACGACGAAGACTGACGCCTAGGCGGTCAGGGGGGCGCCGCAGCGGCGGTTCTCGGGCACGGCTTCGGCGAGCTTCTTCGGTGCGGGCAGGTTCAGGCCGCGCATGATCGCGACGAACTCCTCACGCGACCTTCCGGCGAGGCGCGGGTTGTGGCGCTTCTCCTCGCCGATGGTCGACGAGCGGTGCCCGCGATAATCGTGACCCGGGTACACGACGGTGTCGTCGGGGAGCGTGAAGAGCTTCCTGGTGATCGACGAGTACAGCTGCTCGGGATCGCCGTTCTGGAAGTCCGCGCGCCCGGTGCCGCGGACAAACAGCGTGTCGCCGGTGAACACCATGCTCTCGGCGACGACGCTCAGACTGTCGTCGGTGTGCCCCGGCGTCTCGAGCGCACGGAGCGAGAGCTCTCCGAGCTGGATGACGTCTCCGTCGGACAGGTGCACGTCCGCGCACGGTGCGCCCGCTCGCCCGGCAACGGTGCGGGCTCCCGTTCGTGCGCGCAGCAGGCCGGCCGCGGTGACGTGGTCCGCGTGGACGTGCGTCTCGAGCACGTACCGCAGCGTCAACCCGAGCTCGCGAATCAAGGTCAGGTCGCGCTCGAGTTGCTCGCGTACCGGGTCGATCAGCACGGCCTCGAGCGTCTGCTCGTCGGCGAGGAGATACGTGTACGTGGACGATTCCTGGTCGAAAAGCTGGCGGAGGATCATGCCGCCCACACTGCGACGGGCGTGCCACTCGCGCAGACCGGAAAATCGGCCGCACCGGTGCTACTTCTGAAACACTGTGAAACGTCCGCGTATCGTGTTCCGCAGTCTTTCACACAGCGATCTACCGTTGCTCCACGAATGGCTGGCGCGTCCGCACGTCGCCGAGTGGTGGGGCGAGCCGCCGAGTCTCGAGGACGTCGAGCGAGACTACTTCGCTCCGGCCGTCCGCCCGTTCCTCGCGTACCAGGGCGACCAGCCGATCGGTTTCATCCAGGTGTACGAGGTGATGAACGCCGACCCCGACTGGTGGACCGACGAGACCGATCCGGGCGCGCGCGGCATCGACCAGTTCCTCGCCGACCCAACGCAACTCGGACGCGGGCTCGGCACGGAGATGATCGCTCGCTTCGTCGAGCAGCTCTTCGCCGATCCGGCGGTCACCAAGGTCCAGACCGATCCGGCGCCCGACAACGCGCGCGCGATTCGCGCCTACGAGAAGGTCGGATTCCGACGCGTGGGCGAAGTCATCACCCCTGACGGCCCCGCGCTGCTGATGGTTCGTACGCGGTAGCGCACTCAGCAGAACACGATCGCGCGCTTGTGCTCGATGCTCAGTCGCGCGGCTTCATAGAGCGCGAGCCAGACCATGAGCTCTCGTTGGAGCGGGCTCGTTTCTTCCATGACTGCCTGGTCGATTCGCGCGGCCTCTTGGTCGGACAACGTTCCGTCCTCCGCGAGATCGATCCCGAGGGCGGGTGCGACCTCGACGAGCTCGCGCCTCAGTCGCACCGAGGATCCGAGCATCCCTCCGGCGAGCATCTCCTCGGGCTTGGGGGCCGAGCCGAGGAGTTGCTGGACCAGTCCGCGGATGATTCCGGGCGGCGCTGGGCGGTCATCGAACAGCACGGGCGCGAAGTCGACGGGCAGATAGAAGCCCTCGCAGTCCGAGTGCACGAGCAGATGGAAGTCCCGGTCAGCACCAGCCTTCTCGAGCGCCGAATCCTGCGTTGGGTCACCCCCGTCCGAAACGGGTGTCGCGATCCAGTTGGGATCGATCCGGCGATGGGCGGCGGCGCGACGGAGATAGTGCAGCGCCGAGTAGCCGAAGCCGTCCAACGATGAGCGCGACTCTCCCTCGGGAACGTGTGAGCCCTCTTCTTGCGGTGGAAACCCGTGCCGCGCGAGCAGCCGGTTGGCGATGGCCATCTGCGCCCGGAACCACACCGCACCTTCTTCGTCGTCTTCGTCCGGCGTGAAGCCCACCACGATTCCGAGACCCATTCGAACGGTCTAGCTCAAACGTCGGCGGCGCCGACGGAAATCACATCCCCCGTCCCTCGTGATCGCGACCTCGTTCCATGGCGCGAGCTGGGCGCTCGCCCGCGGTGGCCAGTTCGCGTATGTCGCTCACGACGCGCGGCTCCGGCGGCGAAAATCCTTCAAGGACCAGCGCGGGTCCAACCCTCGCGCAACAGCCAACAGCGCGGCGGGCGAATCAACTCCACGGTGAACGTGGCCAGCGACGAGAATCCGTCGACCTCGGCAGCGGTCGTCGACTTCCCCCACCGGGCGAGGTGCACGCCGCGATTGCCGATCACGTAGCGGAGCGCGTTGCGCACCTCGGTCGGCGTGCCGAGCACGTGCTCGTGGTACCGGTCTTCGAAGCGACGCCCACGCGTATGCATGACCCCATTGAGCCCGCGTGCGATTCGAATGAGGAGCGCGCGCATTCCGCTGCTCAGGGCGCGTCGATCGTCCGCCTCGGTGACGAGATGCAGGTGATTGTGCTGCACCGAGAAGTGCACGACCCGAAACCCGGGGCGCCGATGGACCGCGGCGAGGGCGTCACGAATGGGGGCGAAGCAGCGCTGGCTGCGCAGGTTCCACGTACCGCGCGCGACTCGAACGGTGACGTGGTGCGGTCGGTGCTTGGAGACGGTCGCCCGCGCAGTGTGGGGCATGCGCGAGCTGCGACGAGAACCCTTCGGGCGACCGGCTCCGGAGCGTGCACCACCCCATGACCTCGGGATTGGAAGCTCGAGCTGCTCGACCATGACATTTGAATACTAGCGTATATTATCGAGCGGGCAACGCCCGACGCCACCGCTCGAACTCGGAGTAGACTCTCGTCGGTGAAGGCGACCTTCCTCGCGCTCGTGCTCGTGGGCTGTGGCGGCAAGGTGCTTGCCGGCGACCAGAGCTCGAGCGATGCCGCCGCGCTCGACACGTCCGAGGACGTGGCGGTCGTGGACGTGGCAGAGGTTGCGGCTGGTCCCGTCGCATGCACGTGGGAGCGCGCGTTCGAGAACGTCGCGCTGTATTCCCTCGCGCTCGACACGAACGACGACATCCTGGTCTCGGGCAGCGCGCACAAATCGACAGGGCCGACCTCGCTCGACTACGACGCGTTCGTCGCGCGCCTCGACGCTGCCGGAAGGCTCGTCTGGAAGCACCAGTGGGGTGACGGCGCAGAGCAGGTCGCGAGCAGGGTGGCAGTGGGAGCCTCCCACGAAGTCGTGATCGCCCTCACGGCGGCCGGCGAGATCGATCTCGGTGGCGGCCCGCTCGGCGGAAAGGAGCGCTCGGCCTCCGTCGTCGCGCTCGATGCGGACGGGCGCCATCTCTTCAGCCGGCCCTTCCGTGCGAAGTAGGCGACGACGCACGCCATCGCCGTCGCACGCTCGGGCAACATCGTGATCTGCGGAACCGCCGCCGGGCCGATCGATTTCCGCGGCGCGGTCCTCGACACCACGGCGCTCGGATCGGAATTCGTCGTCGAGCTCTCTCCCAAGGGTGATCACCTCTGGAGCAAGAATCTCGGGACCGCGTCTTGCCGGGGGCTCGCCGTCGATTCCCAGGGGCGCGCGGTGCTCGTTGGCACCCTGTCGGAGTCGACCGATCTCGGAGGAGGCCCGCTGAAGTTCGTGGGTAGCTGGGACATGTTCGTCGCCGTCCTCGACCGTGACGGCCGTCACGTCTGGAGCAGGAGCTTCGGCGGCGCGCGGAGCGACGAGGCGAACGGCGTGTTCGTCGATGCGGACGACAACGTGCTCTTCACCGGAGCGTTCTCCGTGGACATCGACTTCGGTGGCGGTCGCATGGCAGGCCCGTACAGTGGCGGCGTGTTCGCGGCGAAGCTCGATCGCGACGGGCGTCACGTCTGGAGCCACAGTCTCGGTGCCGGTGCCGGAGACCGTGCCTACAGCGGCGGCTACGCCGTCGCAGCGCGCGATGGGGCGGTCTTCCTCACCGGCACCTTCCACGATCGCCTCGAGCTCGGGAGTGCCTCGATTTCCGCTCTGAATGACTTCTTCGGCAACCTCGGCTCCGACGCGTTCATGCTTCGCATCGACGAAGCCGGTCGCCCGAAGTGGGCCCGTGGGTTTGGAGGCGCGTCGATCGATCTCGGCGTCGCCGTCGCCGTCGATCGCAAGGGAGACGCGGTCTTTGCCGGTTGGTACAGCGGACCGAACGTCGTCGACGGAGTCGTCCGCGACGGCGGAGGTTTCGTGACGAAGTGCCCGCGTTGAGGTGGCCTTTGGCTAAGGTAGCTGCATGCGCTGGCTCCTCGCCTCGGTCTTCTCCCTCTCCGCGTGTGGCGGCGCCGTCGCCCCGTCGAGCGACGCTGCGGTCGCCCCGACGCCGGAGGCCGAGTGGAAGGACACGGCGTCGTGCGACGCGGTTCGCGCCTCCTGCGGTGGTGATCCGGCGATGTTGGTGCGCGGGCACGCGTCGGGGCTCGTCGGTCTCGACGGTGCGAGGGTGGAGTTCGCCGTTCGCTACGTGCTCGTGGAGGGTGGCGGGCTCGACGTTCCGCACGGGGTCGCGCTCGGACGAACGCGGGTGGGCGGCGGCGCGTTCGCGACGTGCGTCTGCGTTCCCCATGGCGCCAACCTCTATCCGCAGATCGCGGCGGTCGTGTACGCGACCGGGACGGCGGGGCTGTCGAGCCGCGATGTTGCGCGCGGAACGTTCAGCCAGCGCTACGCCACGCTCGGCGACGAGGATGTGTCCGGTGCACTCGCGGTCGTCCCGAGTGACCTCCAGAAGGAAGCCGCGGTCGCGGCGATGGTCGAGCGCACGGCGAAGGTCACCCTCGAGCTCGGGGCGGCGGAAGGGCGCGCGATCCACGGAGGGCTCGTCGCGGATGAGCGGCCGCTCGCCGCACAGATCGCCACCGCGAGCATCCCGCCAGGTCCCGCGACGCTCACCTGGACGATGCCGGGGCGCGCGTGGGCGAGCGAACGCGTGGCGTTCTTCGTCGACCAGAACGGCAACGGCAAGTGCGATGACGCCGATCGCGGCGCGGTGGTCCCGTTCGCGCCGACGATCAAGCTCGGAGGCGAGTGGCTGACCGGTTCGGCGCTGTCGGTCGTGTGCGACGCGCTCCAGATCGGTGTCGCGCGCGAGTAAAGGTCAAATCCCGAACGTCGAACCGACGCCGAACGTCGCCCAGCCGCCGCGCTTCCACAGGCCGCCGGCGCTCGCGAGGACCACGAAGCTTCCGATGTGGATCGCCTCCTGGAACTGCGCGCCGAACGTGCCCAGCGCGGGGTCGTAGAGCGTGAGCAGCGTGACATCCATGCCGAATGCGGTGCCGAAGAGGTCTCGCAAGAGCCGCATCTCGAGGCCGGTCGAAAGCGCCGTGAAGATGGGGACGCGCGGATCGCCGCGGGCGTAGACCTGCTTGGTTCCACCGACGAACGCGATGTCCGAGCGAGCGAGCACACACGAATACTGATACCGGGGCGGGTTCGAGCGCCGGACGTGCGCCTTGACGAACTGATTGCCGTAGCGACTGTAGAAGTCGTAGCCGATCAGCAGATCGCCCATCACCGAGCCTGCGTTCACGGCCGGCGAGGCGAACCCGTGCGCCTGCACGTTGACCCATACCGGCCGGAGGAGCCGGAGGTCGGCCGAGAGGAACGTCGCGTACCCGGCGCCCACCGGCGTGCCCGACGACTTGATCGCGCCGATCGAGCCGCCGATGCCTCCCGGCGACCCGATGCCCATGAACGCGCCCACTGCGGCGTCGACGTGGAGGACCGGCTCCTGCGGAACGCGCGCCTCGCGCTCGCGGAGGATCGCCGGGGATCGATCGTCGTTCTCCGCGACGCACGTCGCCTCGTCGTCTGGTCCCCACGTCGCTCGGTCCACGACCAGCGGCGTCGCCGACGCGGTGCGCGTGATGGCCACGGCTGCGACGGCGACAACGACGGCACGACCTCTCATGGCGCCCCGCCCCGTGCACTCGCGGTGCCACACGCTCAATCCGGAACGCATGCGAGCTTGCGTGCAGGTCTGGAGGGGTCAGGATGCCGCACGACGGGACATCGAGACTCACGAACGTCTCAGGTGCGCCGAGCCGACTGTCTGGTCGCGAGCACCAGCGCGCCCAAGGCCAGGACCAACGGAAGGATGCTCGCCCCCGCCGCGATGTTGGTGCACTGCTCCGCCTCGGCGTAGCCCTGGGCGCGGAGCGCATCGCGGTCCGTGGAGAGCGCGAGCGGGACGAATTCGTCGACCTTGCCGCGTTGGTAGCGTGTGCCCACGAAGCCGCTCATTGCGACGAGGCCGACGAGGACGATCGCGGTGATCGCGACGGGGAGGGCGTGACGTTGGCTCGACCAGGCACCGGCCATGGCGATGATCGCGGCGACGGTCGCCACGAGCGACGCGGAGAGCGTCAGCCACGCGGGACCACCGCACTCATGGAACGCCATCAGGGGCTCACCGTCTGACTCAGGGTGCCGAAGGAGGGACTTGAACCCTCACGCCCTTTCGGACCGCGGATTTTGAATCCGCCGCGTCTGCCATTCCGCCACTTCGGCTCGTGACCCGGAAGATGTAGCGAGGCCCTCGCCGGCACTCAAGGCCAGAAACAGGTCCGCCGCGTCAGCTGTGAGGGCCAACGCGGCGGAAACTGTCGACGTTCGGCCTACTTGGTGCCGCTGTCGCCCTTCGCGCCGCCCTCGGAGCGGATGGTCGCCTGCGCCGCGGCGAGGCGCGCGATGGGAACGCGGAACGGCGAGCAGCTCACGTAGTCGAGCTCGATGCCGTGGAAGAACTCCACCGACACCGGGTCGCCGCCGTGCTCGCCGCAGATGCCGAGCTTGATGTCGGGGCGGGTCTTGCGACCGCGCTCCTTGGCGATCTTGACCATCTCGCCGACGCCTTCTTGATCGAGCGTCGCGAAGGGGCTCTTGGTGAAGATGCCCTGCGAGACGTAGACCGGGAGGAACGTCTTGTCGGCGTCGTCGCGCGAGAGGCCGAGGGTGGTCTGGGTGAGGTCGTTGGTACCGAAGGAGAAGAACTCGGCGATCTCGGCGAGCTCACCGGCGCGCAGCGCGGCGCGCGGAAGCTCGATCATCGTGCCGAAGAGGAACTTGATCTCCTTGCCACGCTCGGCGAACACCTTCTTCGCCTCGCCGTCGACGATCTCCTTGCAGAGCTCGAGCTCGCGCTTGGAGAGAGTCAGCGGGATCATGATCTCGGGGCGCACGTCGAGGCCCTCGCCCTGCACGGTGAGCGCCGCCTCGAGGATGGCGCGCGTCTGCATGGCGTAGATCTCGGGATAGGTGATCGCGAGACGGCAGCCGCGGTGCCCGAGCATCGGGTTCGACTCGGCGAGCTCCTCGGCGCGACGCTTGATCAGCTGCTCGGAGAGGCCCGAGACCTCGGACACGTGCTTGATCTGCTCGGCGCTGTGGGGGAGGAACTCGTGGAGCGGCGGATCGAGGAGCCGGATGGTTACCGGCAGGCCCTTCATCTCGCGGAAGATCCCCTCGAAGTCCTCGCGCTGGAACGGCAAGAGCTTGGCGAGCGACGCCTCGCGATCCTTCAGGTTGCTCGCGAGGATCATCTCGCGCATCGCGTTGATGCGATCGTCGCCGAAGAACATGTGCTCGGTGCGGCACAGCCCGATGCCCTCGGCGCCGTAGTTGCGCGCGGTGCGAGCGTCCTTCGGCGTGTCGCCGTTGGTGCGGACCTTGAGCTTGCGACGCGCATCGGCCCAGCCCATCAGCTCCTGATAGTCGCCCGAGAGCTCTGCGGGCTTGAGCGGGAGCGAGCCGCGGTAGACCGCGCCGGTGCCGCCATCGAGCGAGATGATCTCGCCTTCGCGGAGGATGAGCTGCTCGACGTTGCGACCGCTCTCGCCGGCGACGGCGACGCGCACCGTCTTCTTGTGCTCGTCGACCGACAGCGAGCTCGTGCCCGCGACGCAGGGCGTGCCCATGCCGCGCGCGACGACCGCAGCGTGCGACGTCATGCCGCCGCGGGCGGTGAGGATGCCCTTGGCGGCCTTCATTCCGTGGATGTCCTCGGGCGAGGTCTCGGTGCGCACCAGGATGACGGCCTCGCCGCGCCCCGCGCGACGCTCCGCCTCGTCGGCGGTGAAGACGATCGCGCCGACGGCGGCGCCGGGCGACGCGTTGAGACCGCGCGCGATCGGCGTCGAGCGACGTACGACCTCGGGATCGAGCACCGGGTGCAGGAGCTGGTTGAGCGCCTCGGGATCGACGCGGAGGAGCGCCTCGTCCTTGGTCAGCTTGCCCGCGCGCACCATCTCGATCGCGATGCGCACGGCGGCCTTGCCGCTGCGCTTCCCCGAGCGAGTCTGCAGGAGGTACAGCTTGCCCTCCTGGATGGTGAACTCGAGGTCCTGCATGTCGTTGAAGTGGTCTTCGAGCTTCTGGGCGAACCCGAGGAACTCCTTGTAGAGCTCGGGCATGCCCACCTCGAGGGTGTCGGCATCGCCGCGACCGCCCGGGGTCTTGCTGATCTTGCGCGGGGTGCGGATGCCAGCGACGACGTCCTCGCCCTGCGCGTTGGGCAGCCACTCGCCCAGGAGCTTTGGCTCGCCGGTCGACGGATCGCGAGTGAACGCGACGCCGGTGGCGCTGGTCTCGCCCATGTTGCCGAACACCATCGCCTGCACGTTGCACGCGGTGCCCCAGCTCGCGGGGATGTCGTGGATCTTGCGGTAGGTGACCGCGCGCGGGTTCATCCAGCTCTTGAACACCGCTTCGATCGCGCCCCACAGCTGCTCGTGCGGGTCCTGCGGGAACGGCTTGCCGGACTTGGTCTCGACGATCTGCTTGTAGTGCGCGACCAGCTTCTGCAGGCGGGGCGCGTCGATCTCGCTGTCGGGCACGGCGCGCTTGAGCTCCTCGCCGTGCACGGTGCGCGGATCGAGCCCGCGCTCCTTGGCGACCGCGCGGCGTGCCTCGTCGAGCGCCTCCTCGAAGTTCTCGCGCTTGATGCCGAGCACGACGTCGGAGTACATCGTGACGAAGCGGCGATACGCGTCCCACGCGAAGCGCGGGTTGTTCGTCTTCTTCGCCAGGGCCTCCACCGTCACGTCGGTCAGACCGAGGTTGAGGATGGTGTCCATCATGCCGGGCATCGACGCGCGCGCGCCGGAGCGGACCGACACGAGCAGGGGATTGCTCGCGTCGCCGAACTTCATGCCGACGATCTGCTCGACGTTCTTCAGCGAGCTCGCGACCTCGGGGAGCGCCGCCTCGGGGACCTTGCCGTCGCGCATGAACGCGACGCAGACCTCGGTGGTGATGGTGAACCCGGGCGGCACAGGCACGCCGAGGTTGGTCATCTCGGCAAGGCCTGCGCCTTTGCCGCCGAGGAGCTCCTTCTGCTTGGTGTTGCCCTCGGCCTTTCCGGCCCCGAAGAAGTAGACGTGCTTGGTCACGAGCGTGCCCTCCGAATCAGGACGGGGACGATCGTCCGGGGTTCACGCGTCGTCCAGCCCTACCTGCCTTCGGCGGACGGGACCCGTGTCACGACGGAAGCGGCAACACCTTTTCGGCCGCGCGGCGCGGCTTTCGCTTGGGCTTTTCGGGTTCTTCGTCGCCGAACAGCCCGCCGTCCGGCGGGGGCTCCCAGTGATTGCGGCTGTTGCCCGACTCGTCGACCTGGAAGAACACCACCCGGCGGACGCGACCATCGTCGAAGGTCTCGACGGCCATCATCCAGAACCAGGGCGCCTCGGAGAGGGCGGGATCGGCAAACAGCGCGAGTTGACGCTCGTCGACCAGGCGCTTTTCGAGCGCCATCGATCGGATGTGGCGCATCGGCGGCCGCAAAACCAAGCCGCGATACACACGCACCGGGACGTTCTCGACGAACGTGGTGAACGACAAACCCTCGCGCCGCACGCGGAGCCACGGGCTCTCGGACCCCTCGGCGAGCTGACAGAGGGCGTAGCAGAAGCGCTCGTGCGCCTTGCACCCGAGCCCCCAGTTCGTGTCGCCCTCTTCGCGGTGCGCTTCGGAGAAGGCGCGATGGCGCGTCTCGATCGCGACCTGCGCGAGCAACGCGAGCCGCCGCCCCTTGAGGGCGGGCTCGACCTCCCAGGGCTTCTGCTCCGATGGTCCCGCTGCGTGCATGTTCAGCAAGAATCCACCAGATAGGCCGGAGTGGTCAACGGGCTTGACCGGGGTACGCATCTGTAGGTAAGGGGGCGCCCCCATGCGCCACCTCTCGATTACCTCCTTGGTCCTCATTTCTGCTTCCGTCGCCGCCTGTTCGGCCCCGGCCGACGAGGCCGAGAGCGTCGGCTCCGCGTCGATCGCGATCACCAACGTCCCGAGCGATGTCGCCTGCATCCAGCTGACGGCGACCGGCTCGCGCACGGTGACCCGTTCGTACGACGTGTCCGCGGGCGCCTCGAGCGTGCTCTCGCTCGCCGCCTTGCCGATCGGCACGGTCTCCTTTCGCGGTGACGCGTACCCGGGCGCGTGCGCCACGGTGACGTCGGGCACCACGCCGAACTGGGTCGCCGAGCCCGTCGCTGCCGTCGTCAGCAGCGGCGGCGTCACGCCGGTCACGCTGATGATGCGTCGGAACGGCCAGGCCTCGGTCGCCGTCGATTGGGAGGACTCCGGTCTCGCGACGCAGACGCTGAGCATCTCGCGCGCTGGCACCGGCGTCGGCAGCGTGGTGAGCGCGCCCAGCGGGATCAACTGCGGTAGCGACTGCACCGAGGCGTTCTCCGACGGCACGACCATCACGCTGACCGCGCTCCCGAACGCGGGCTCGACGTTCACCGGCTGGAGTGGTGGCGGCTGCACAGGCACCGGCACGTGCACCGTGACGATGACGGCTGCGACGAACGTGACGGCGACGTTCACCCTCGGCACCAACACGCTGAGCATCACCAGGGCCGGCTCGGGCGTGGGCACCGTCGTTTCGACGCCCGCCGGCATCAACTGCGGCACCGACTGCACCGAGAGCTACTCGAGCGGCACGGTGGTGACGCTGACGGCAGCGGCGGCCGTGAACTCGATCTTCACCGGCTGGAGTGGTGGCGGTTGCACGGGCACCGGCACGTGCACCGTCACCCTGTTGGCTGCGACGAACGTGACCGCGACCTTCACCCTCGCGCAGTACGCGCTCACCATCAACCGCGTCGGCAACGGCACGGTCACCTCGTCGCCCGGTGGCATCAACTGCGGCAGCGCCTGCAGCGCACTCTACCCGGCGGGCACCACAGTGGCGCTCACCGCGACGCCCGGCACGTTCGGCGTCTTCAACGGTTGGAGCGGCGGCCCCTGCTCGGGCACCGCGAGCACCTGCGTAGTGACCATGAGCGCCGCGAACACCGTCACGGCGACCTTCACGCCCTGATCCATCAGGACAGCGACTGCACGAACGCGGCGGGGGTCTCGGGCGTGAGCAAGAGCGGCCGATCGTTCTTCAGCGTGACGATCACGAATGTATCGGTTCGTGAAACCCACATGGAGAACGTCTTGCTGCTGGTGTGAAGGAGCCCGAACCCGCCCCACAGTCCACCGACGCCGACGCGCATGCCGAACCCGAACTCGGCACGGAACTCGGTGGCGGTCAGGCTGCGCACGCCGACGATCTCGCTCCGAGCGATGCCGCGGGTGCGTGCAGGCCACACGATCCGCAGTGTGTCTGCCGTCACCGCGAACGCGGTCGGCCGGAACCCGAACCACACCATCGCGTAGAGCAGGATCATGAACGCGGCCGACCCGTAGAGGACGCCCGCGACCAGGAACGGCGTGACCACAGCGCTCCCGACGAAGATCGCGGGGAGCGCGAGCGCGACGCCCGTCATCACCCGCATGTCGGTGGTCATCGGCGCGAGGGCGAAGCTAGCCATCGGCCGAGAGTACAGTCGTCAGTCGTCAGTCGTCAGTCGAGAGGGCGAGTCAGTTGCACACGTCGTCGGTGCCCAGCGCCTTCTTCGTGCAACCCTTGCTGCAGACGACCTTCGAGGGCGAAGACCCGATGCACTTGTGCATCGTGCTCGCTCCGTCGCAGGTCCAGTACTGCGCGCCGCCGTAGGCGGACCCCGAACAGGCCCAGGACGAGTCGGCGACGATGCACGCGTCGTCCTTGCCGAGGCCCGCGGAGAAGCAGCCGAGCGCTCCGCACTTCTCCTCGACCGGCGTCGTTCCGGTGCACTTGAAGCGGCTCGCGCCACCGCAGGTCCAGTATTGGACGCCGCCGTAGGCAGACTTGGCGCAGTCCCAGGTCGTGCCGCCGGAGGTCACGCACTTGTTGGCGCTGCAGGTCGTGCCACCCGCACACGTCCCGCACGAGAGCGTGCCACTGCAACCATTGGAGATGCTGCCGCACTGCGCAGCGAGCTCCGCGCAGGTCTTCGGCGTGCAGGTGCTGGTCGTGCACTTGTTCGCGCTGCAGGTCTGTCCGGTCGGGCAGGTGCCGCAGGCGAGGGTCTTCCCGCACCCGTCGGCGACGCTGCCGCACGTAGCGCCTACGCTGCTGCAGGTCTTCGGCGTACACGAGCCGCCGGTGACCACGCACTTGTTCGCCGTGCAGGTCGCGCCGACGCCACACGTGCCGCAGGCGAGCGTCTTGCCGCAGCCGTCGTTCGTGCTCCCGCACTGCGCGCCGAGATCGGCGCAGGTCTTCGGCGCGCACGCGGTCGCCACACACTTGTTCGCGGTGCAGGTCTTGCCGCCCGCGCACGCGCCGCATGCGAGCGTGCCACCGCAGCCGTCCGAGACGCTGCCGCACTCCGCGCCGCGATCGGCGCAGGTCGCGTCGCAGCGGCACTTCTCGTAGACCGTGACGCTCGCGAGGCTGAAGGTCTTCTTGATGTTCGCGTCGGGGATCCACGGGCACTCGAGCCCGAACTCGCCGCCGAGCCCGCCTTTGACGTCGAGGCACACGCCCTTGCCGTCGGTGCTCACGCTGACGCCCGCGCTCACCGACATCACCGGCGACACGTACGGACCGGCGAGGCCCATCACCAGGAAGTCGACCTTCGGCTTGAGCGCGACGGTCGCCTCGAGCCCCGCAGTCAGGCTCGCCGCGAACGGCTTGTACGAGGGCGACAAGAGCGGCGAAGACGAGGTCTTCCACGTGCCCGCTTCGTAGCCGATGGTGAACGGCATCGAGAAACTGTCGGAGTACTCGAGCGACACACTCGCCCCGACGGTCACGGTCGGGATGAACACCGGCGCGATGATCACCGGACCGAGCGGGATGGTCCCGAGCGAGATGGTGCCGAGCTTGAAGCTCTTCTCCAACGACTTGCCGAAGAACGAGCTGGTGCTGATCGACACCGAGCGCTCGATGGTGGGAGTCCCCGCGATGGTGAACTCCTTCAGCTTCCCGACCGAGGGAATGTCGACGACCAGCTTGTCGATCGCGAGGCCGACGAACACCGACGAGTCGAGCTTCCGCTCCTCGCCGAGATCGAGCTCGGGGAAGTCGACCTTCAAGCCGACCTTGCCGCTGCCTTCGATCTTCAGCGGCGCGGCGCCGTGACCCAAGGACTTCACCACCGGACCGGTGCCGGCGGACCGAATCGGCTCGAGCTTCACGCCGTCGCACCCCTCGAGGCACTTCGCGTCGGTCATCGCCGCCGCTTCGTCGCGCACGCCGAAGAACCCGCGTTCGATCGCGTCGGTGAGGAGCACCGGCTCGGTCGTCGCCGTCAACACCGTGTCCTTGGTGGCGACGGTGAGGATGCGCCCGAGATAGCCGCCGGCGCTCGTGCCCCAGAGGATCGTGCCGGGTGCGAGGTCGGGTACGTCGAAAGCGGTGGCGAACGTCAACGTCACGGTGCTGCCGTCGAACGTCGCCGAGACGAACCCGGGCAATTTCTCGGGAAACCACACGTTCTTCGCGAACTGGAGCTTGTTGGCGAACACCCGCGTGGTCTTGCGCGCCTCGTGCCCGTCGGCGTCGCGCACCACGAGCGTCGGCGCATACGAGCCCTCGTTCGCGTAGACGTGCGTGGGCTGTCCCGTCGTCATCACCTCGGCGGCACACGAGCCGATCTCCTCGTCGGCGACGCCGTCGCCGTCGTAGTCGATCGAACAGCGCAGCGAGTCGGGGGCCTGTGCGGCGATGCGCCAGTGGAAGGCGACCGCGTGCGGAGCGTCGCCCCAGGCGGCGTCGACGTCGAAGCTCTGGATGGCGAGCGGCTCGGCATCCTTCTCGTCGATGGAGCCGGGCGTGCACCCGCCGAACCCCCACGCCGCAAAGGCCGTGAGCCCGAGCACGACGGAGAGCCTGCGCATCCCTCGAATGTACGGCACCCCGTGCGGCCCCTGCCGTGACGAAGCGGATTTTCTCGACGATTCGTGCGAGCGGCACGCACTGCCGCGCCCCTTGTGGTCGCTCAGCCGCCTTCGAGCACCTCGAGCCGAGCCACCTTGCGCAGCGCTCCGGCGATCACCGCCAGCATGCGCAAGCGGTTCTCGCGGACGGCGAGGTCCTCGGCCATGACGAACACGCCCTTGTCCTTGTCGAAGAACGTGTCGATCGGATCGGCGAGCGCCGTCGCGGTCGCCTCGACCGCCTTCTGGTAGTCGCCGCTCTCGGTCGCGTGCTGGATGACGCCACGCGCCTCGGCGAACGCGCTCCACAGCGCCTTCTCCGACGGGTGATCGAAGCGGGCCGGATCGGGATCGACCGCGGGGATGTCCTTGGTGATCTTCGACGCGCGCTTGAACGCCGTCGCGAGCCGCGCGAACGCTGCGGTGCCCTGTGCGTCGCGGATGGCCGAGATGCGCGCGCGGAGATCGGAGAGGTCTTCGAACCCCGCCTCGACGCACGCCTCGACCACGTCCCGCGGCGCGCGGTAGCCGACGAGCGCCTCGGCGTTCGCGCCGGCGTCGACGGCTTGATCGAACAGACCGACCAGGCGCGCCTTCATGAACAGGGTGATCTCGACCGAAATCTGCTCCCAGGTCTTGGGGAGCTTCTGGCCGCGCGCCTCGTAGGCGTCGTAGGCCATCTTCGCGAGGTGGCAGAGGTCGGGGAGCTTGCCGCCGATGCCGTTGCGCGACGCCGTGAGGTACGCAGCCACGGCGCGGTTGAAGGCGCGGCGGATCGAGAACGGATCGTTGGCGCCGGTGGGCGCGAGGCCTGCGGCGAACCCGCCGACGAAGTGGTCGAACTTGTCGGCGAGGCCGAGGTACACGCCGAGCGCGCCCATGCGCGAGAGGCTGTCGGGCTCGAGCCAGTGATCGGCGATCGCAGCGGCGATCTCGGCGTCGATGCCGGTGGCGAGCGCGATCTCGCGGCCTGCGTGTCCCTGCATCTCGGGGAACTCGCCGACGGTGAGCGAGGCGAGATCGGCTTTGCACAGCTCCGCGGCGCGCGCGATCTTGTCGGCGAGCGAGGCGGGCGCCTGGGTGTGGCCGGCGATCCGCTGCGCCATGATGCCGATGCGCTCGACCTTGTCGGCGACGGTGCCGAGCTTCGCGTGATAGCGAACGCCGGTGAGCTTCTTCGCGTAGGTGTCGAGCCCCGCCTTGCGATCGGTCTCGACGAAGAACCGCGCGTCGCTCAGCCGCGCGCGCATCGTGTTGTCGTTGCCCTTGCGAATCTTCTCGGGGGCGAGGGCGGTGTTCACGACCGCGAGGTATCGCGGGAGCAGCCCGCCCTTGGCGTCGCGCACGCCGAAGTACCGCTGGTGGGTGCGCATCACGTCGAGGATCAATCGATCCGGCAGGGCGAGGAACGCCTCCTCGAAGCCGCCGTCGACCACGAAGGCCTCCTCGACCAGCCCAGCGTTCTCGTCGACGAGGAACGAGTCCTCCTGCAGCACGCCGCCGAGCTCCTTCGCGCGTGCGGCGAGGCGCTCGACCATCGTGCGCTTGCGGGCGTCGACGTCGACGTGGACGTGCGCGGCCGCGACCTTGCTCACGTATTCACCCGGGGTCGCGACCTCGAACGCCGCCGGCGCGAGGAACCGGTGTCCGCGCGTGGTGCGACCGCTCTTCACGCCGGCGTACTCGAGGTCGATCACCTCGCTGCCCAGGAGGGCGACGATCCAGTGGATCGGTCGGCCGAAGGCGACGTCGCTCGTGCCCCAGCGCATCGACTTGCGGAACGGGATCTCGGCGATCGCGTCGGCGAGCACCTTGCCGATCAGCTCCTTGGCCGGGCGCCCCGTCTCTTTGCGGGTGCCCGCGACGTATTTGCCCTTGGGGGTGTCGACGACCTTCAGCGCCGAGACCTCCACGCCGAGCTTCTTCGCAAACGCCTCGGCGCCTTTGGTCGGCTTGCCCTCTTTGTCGAAGGCCGCGGTGGCGGGCGGACCGGTGAGCTCCTCTTCGACATCGGGCTGACGATCGGCGATGCCCTCGATGAGCAACGAGATGCGGCGGGGCGACCCGAGGGGGCGCGCGGCGCCATAGCCGAGGCGCAGCGAATCGAGACGCTTGGTCACGAGGCCAGGCAGCGCGGCAAGCGCGGCATCGACGAACGAGGCAGGGAGCTCTTCGCACCCGATTTCGAGAAGGAGATCCGACGGCATGGGGGGCGCGCACGCTAAGAGCGCGCCGCGGTATCGTAAAGGCTCCCATGCTGCGGCCGGGCTTCCTCTGCGTGGCGGCCTTGTTTGTCGCCTCCTGCGAACGGGGTGTCGCTTCGACGACCCGCCCGGTCGAAGTCATTGGCTTGCCAACGTGCAAGGGCGCCTATGCGCGACCCATCGTCGTGCGCCTCGATCGCGACCGCTCCTTGTTCGAGGACGCGTTCTCCACCCACGTGCGCATCGACGGCTCCGCGCAGCAGGCGACGCTGGTCGTCCCGCGCCTCCGGATGCACGCCACCGTTCGCGCGGGCCTCTGCACCGCGACCTCGGTGGGCACCTGGGACTGCGAGGCCGCGAGCTGGCTCGCCAGCACTACGGTCGACCTCGATTCCCGCGCCGCACCCGCGAAGGTGACGCTGCCGACCTTCGAGGCGGCATGTTCCAAGCGCTGACTTCCACGGATCCGCCGAAGGCGTGTGATTTTTCACCAGTTGCGCCGGACGAGCCAGGGGAGTATGGCGTGTGCCTACATAGACGTACTGTTCCCCTCAAGGAGCGTCCCATGCGTGCACATCTCGCTTCCTCGCTGTTTCTCGCCTCTTCCCTCGTTTTCGCCGGCTGCGCCGTCGAGTCGGTCGAGCACGACGACGAGGTCGACACGAGCGAGACGGCGGGCGCGCTGTCGTCGTACGGCAAGGACCTCGTGGGCGAGTACGCGACGACCGACATGGCGTCGGACTTCGACAAGATCGTGCTGAAGGCGGACGGTACCTACGTCACGACCGAGACGATCTTCTGCATCACGACGCCGTGCGATCCGCTCCGCGATTCCGGCAAGTTCATCGGTTACAAGCCGGTGGCCGGCCGTTACCTCGGTGGCCTCCGCCTCAACTCCAAGTCGGGCCGCTCCACGTACTACCGCGTGAGCCTCGGCGCGCCGCACGAGTCGTTCAAGCTCTCGCGCGACGGCAAGACCTGGTTCAAGTACGACGCCGCGCCCAAGTGCGACTACTCCGATCCGAGCCGCCGCTACATGGGCAAGAGCCTCGACATCTGCTCGCGGATCAAGTTCGCGTGCGCGGCCGGTGAGAGCTACTTCAGCGACAAGTGCGGCTGCGGGTGCACGGTCGCCCCGGCGCCCAAGGCCTGCGTCGTCACCGGCTGCAGCGGCCAGGTCTGCGCCGAGTCGGACGTGATCACCACCTGCGAGTACCGCGCGGAGTACGCCTGTTACGCCAAGTCGACCTGCGAGCGCGACGCGGCGGGCAACTGCGGCTGGCGCAAGACGCCCGAGCTGACGGCCTGCCTCGGCGGGATCTGATCTCGGGGGACTTGCCAATCTAACGAACGGTCGTACTATTCCTTGGTGGTCACCAAGGGTGAAGAGACGCGCGAGCGGATCCTCGACCGTGCCTTCCGGCTCGCCAGCCGCGATGGGCTCGAGGGGTTGAGCATCGGCGGCCTGGCCACCGATCTCGGCCTCTCGAAGAGCGGTCTGTTCGCGCACTTCGGGTCCAAAGAGGACCTGCAGGTCGCCGTGCTCGAGATGGCCGCGGCCGAGTTCGAGACGGCGGTGATGCGCCCGGCGTTTCGCGCGGCGCGAGGGCTGCCGCGCCTGAAGAAGATGTTCGACCTCTGGCTCTCCTGGGCCGATGACCCGGGCAAGCCCGGCGGCTGCGTCTTCATGGCCGCGTCGACCGAGCTCGACGATCACGAAGGGCGCCCCCGCGAGCACCTCGTCGAGACGCAGAAGAGGCTCTTCGCCGCGATCGAGAAGACGGCGCAACTGGCCGTCGAAGAGGGGCATTTTCGCAAGGATCTCGACGTCGAACAGCTCGCCTTCGAGCTCTACTCCATCCTGCTCGGCTACAACCAACGCAAGAGACTGCTCCGCGCCCCGGACGCCGGGAGCCGCGCGCGCACCGCGTTCGATCGCCTCGTCGCGTGGGCGTCGCGCTGATTTCCACGGATCCGCCGAAGGCGGGACGTGGGTATGTGAATTCGCAACCAACCTGAAGGAGGTCTTCATGGCCGCTGTTGCCGTCCCGAAAAATAGCACGAACGTTCGGTTTGCTCCTGTCCCGGTTCGACTCGGGTTTCGCGTGCTCTCGTGGCTGGCACCGGGAGAAGCCGAACGTCGCGCGGCGATCCTGTTTCGCACGCCGCGTCGGCCGGCGCGTTCGAGCACACCCCACGTCCCCGGCATCGCGAGCCATTTCTCCACCACGTTGTCCGAAGGCGTCATGCTCCCGACCTGGTCGTTCGGCCACGGCTCGCGCGTCGCGTTGCTCGTTCACGGTTGGAGCGGTCACGCCGGCCAGATGGCGCGGTTCGTCCGGCCTCTGGTCGAACGAGACTTCCGGGTCGTGGCCTTCGACCTGCCCGCGCACGGAGCGGCCGAAGGTCGCGAGGCCACGATCCTCGATCTCGCCACTGCCGTGCGCGACGTCGCGCGCGAGCAACGAGCCAACGTGATCGTGGCGCATTCGCTGGGTGCGACGGCGACCTCCCTAGCCATTGCGAAGCAGGGCGTGTCGCCCGAGCGGGTGGTGCTCTACGCGCCCGCTGCGGCGGTGCCGCCCTACCTCCACCAGCTCGCGACCGCGCTCGAGCTCCCGCCCGAGCGAGAGGTCGGGCTGTTCGCCTCGGTGCGCGCGCGGCTCGGCGTCGATCTCGAGTCCCTCGACTTGCGTCGGATCGCTCCGACGATGCGTGTTCCCGCTTTGTTCATCCACGACCCCGAGGACGACGAGGTGTCATTCAGCGATACCCGTGCGATCGCCGAGGCGTGGCCCCATGCGCGCTTGCTCGCACTGCCCGGGATCGGTCATCGCGCCGGTCTGCGTGAGCCGAGCGTGATCGACGCGGCGGCCGAGTTCGTCGACCACGAGGTGTCGCGATGAACGCCGCGTACATCCTCGACGCCGTTCGCACGCCCCGCGGAAGGGGAAAACCGGGCAAGGGTGCGCTCTCGGGCGTGCACCCGCAGGAGCTCCTCGCCCAGACGCTGAACGGGCTCGTCGCGCGCAATGGGATCGATCCGAGAGAGGTCGACGACGTCGTCGCCGGCTGCGTCTCGCAGGTCGACGAACAAGGCGCCAACGTCGCCCGCAACGCGGTGCTCGCTGCCGGGTGGCCGATCGAAGTGAGCGCGTTCTCGCTCAATCGGTTCTGCGCGTCGGGCCTTCAAGCAGTGCACGTCGCCGCGATGGGGGTCGCGTCCGGCGCGCAGCAGCTCGTCGTCGCGGGCGGCGTCGAGAGCATGTCGCGCGTCCCGATGGGCAGCGATCGCGCGGGACAGGACGGCGGAAACATGCGTCTCCGCGCGCGGATCGCGCAGGTCCCGCAAGGGATCTCCGCCGATCTCATCGCCACGCTCGAGGGCTTCGGTCGGCAAAACGTCGATCGGTTCGCGCTGCTCTCGCAGCGTCGAGCGGCTGCGGCGATCGCCGAGGGGCGGTTCTCCCGAAGCCTGCTTCCGGTGCGTGACGCGAACGGAACCATGCTCCTCGAGCGCGACGAGCACCCGCGCGAGACCACGCTCGAGACCCTCGGCGCGCTTCCCGCATCGTTCGCACGCCTCGGGGATGACCTCGATCCCATCGCGCTACGGGTCGCCCGCGAGGTCTCGAGGATCGAACACGTCCACACTGCAGGGAACTCGTCCGGGCTCGCCGACGGTGCCGCTGCGGTCGCGGTCGCTTCCGAGGACTTCGTCAAACGACACGGACTCCGTCCCCGCGCACGCATCCGCGCCATGGCCACGGTCGGAAGCGATCCGGTCTTGATGCTGAAGGGGCCGGCACCGGCATCGCGAAAGGCGCTGGCGATGGCGGGAATGACGGTCCGAGACGTCGACCTCTGGGAGATCAACGAGGCGTTTGCCGCGGTGGTCCTCGAAACGATACGCACACTCGACGTCGACCCCGACCGCGTCAACGTCAACGGCGGCGCGATCGCGCTCGGTCACCCGCTCGGTGCAACGGGCGCGATGCTCCTCGGCACTGCGCTCGACGAGCTCGAGAGACGGAACCAGGGGACTGCCCTCATCACGATGTGCATCGGCGGTGGGCAGGGCATCGCCACCGTCATCGAGAGAACGTGATCAGTCGCCGAAGCAGATCCCGATGTCGCGGCCGGTTCGCACGAGCTGGCCCTGCGGGTCCACCTCGCGTTTGTGACCGATAGCCTCGGCGATCGGTACCGCGACGATGTCCGGGGTGCGGAGCGCCACCATGTACCCGAACTGCCCCGCCTCCACGCAGTTGACCGCGGCGACGCCGAAGCGCGTGCCGAGCACGCGATCGAACTGAATCGGTGAGCCGCCGCGCTGCAGGTGTCCGAGCACGGTGACGCGGATCTCGAGATCGACGTGTCGTTCGAGCGCCGTCGCGAGCTTGTGCGCGGCGCCGAACAGTCGCGGCATCTCACCGAGCCCTCGGGGGCCGAGCAGGCTCTGATCGCCGTCGAGCGGCTTCGCGCCCTCGGCCATCACCACGATGCTGTACGGCTTCCCATTGGCCTTTCGTTGCTTGATCGCCGCGGCGATCGGCTCGACGCGATAACGGATCTCCGGAATCAAACAGACGTGTGCGCCGCCGGCGATCGAAGCGTTCAGCGCGATCCAGCCTGCGTCGCGCCCCATCACCTCGAGCAGCATCACGCGGTCGTGGCTCTCCGCCGTGTCGTGCAGACGATCGAGCGCCTCGGTCGCGGTCTGCACGGCGGTCTGGAATCCGAAGGTGTAGTCGGTGCCGGCGACGTCTTGATCGATGGTCTTCGGCACGCCGACGATGCGCATTCCCTTGCGCGCCAGTTGCTCGGCGATGCGCATGCTGCCATCGCCGCCGATCGAGATCAGCGCGTCGAGGCCGAGCTTGTTGTAGTTCTCGACCACGCGATCGCTCACGTCGGTCTCGACCTTCTTGCCGTCCTTCTCGACGACGAAGCGGAACGGATCGCTTCGGTTGGACGTGCCGAGGATGGTGCCGCCCTTGGAGTGGATTCGGTCGACCTTACCCTCGTCGAGCCACACGTTCCCGTGTGGGGAGCGGTAGTCGAGGTCGATGAGGCCCGAGGTCGCGTCTTCGATGCCGAGGACCTCCCAGCCGAGCGAACGCGCCTTGAGCACCGCGCCACGAATGACCGCGTTGAGCCCGGGACAGTCGCCGCCGCCGGTCATGATGCCGATCTTGCGGATGGTCATGGGAGCCTCCTCCGCGCAAAGCCTACCTCCCTGGATGCTGCTTCGAACTGTCGGGCGTCAGGTCACTGCAGGACCTTGGGTGCAGCGACGAAAAGCAGCCCGAACACGAGCAGGAGCACGCCGCTGATGCCCTTGAGCACCTTCGCCCTGCGCTCGGTCAGCGCAAGCCGGTGCAACGAGAGCGCGAAGACGACCACCACGGTGGCGAGCGGCACGACGTAAGCCGCGTTGTAGAGGACCAGCCACCAGAACCGTGCCCCACCACGGGCCGCGAGCAGTCGCGTGTAGATGGCAGGCAAGCCGAGGGTGCAACCGAGCTCGATCAGGTTCACCACGAACGCGAGCGCGCCGATGCCGAGCACCGCCAGGGGCAGGCTCGAGGTGGCGGCGATCGCGCGCATGCGACGAAACAGGCGTGGTTTTGCCGAGTCGGGGACCATCAACGACGGACCCTGCTTGAACCACACGAGCTCCTTGAGGTTCACGAGCCCCATCGCGACGAGCGCCAGGCCGAGCACGATGGTGAGCGCGCGAGAGATCCCCGCGACGAGGAAGAACCCGAGCCACACCGACATGAACAGGAAGTAGACGACGCCCGACATCACCACGAACGTGGCGCCGAGCAGGAGCATCCGACGCCGCGAGCGCACGTGCAGCAGGATGCCGAGGAGCGCGAGGAGCACGTAGATCGCGCACGGATTGATGCCGTCGACGAGCCCGATGAGCAGGGTGAATCCGAGCCAGGAACGGTGAGGGTCGATCTCGCCGAGCCACGGCAGCATGACCGTGCGTCGCTCGGCACGCGCCTCGAGCAACGCGCGGACCTCCGTTTCCGTGCCGCCCGCGATGAACCCCACCACCGCGCGATCGCCGGCGACAAACAGCGGGATTCCCGCGCCGTGCAGCCCGAGTCGGCTCACCTCTGCTTGGAAGCGCCGTCGGCCCTCGGGATTGGCGCGGATCTCGACGCGCTCGATCGAGACGCCCTCCCGCTCGAGCGCGTCGACGAACGGCTTGGCCTCGGCGCAGCGCGGGCAATCGAAGCCGAAGAAGTAGACGAGCCGCGCGCTGCTTTTCGGGACGTCGCCCGGGGGGACCGACGCCACGTCCTCCGGACACGCGCTTCCCGCGGGACCACAGACCTGCGCGAAGGTGAGCGAGGAGAACAGGAGCATCGCGAACGCGAGCACGAGGGCCGTCAGCCATGGCCGACGGTCGGACATCAGCTCGCGGGACGCCCCACCGTCACGACGTAGAGGGGGAGCTCCGTGTCAGGGACACCGATCGCCGCGCGTAGCGCGTCGTCTTCGAAGGCACCGATCGGCGTGGCCGCGAGTCCGAGCGCGGTCGCTTCGAGGAGCAGGCCCTGCACCGCGTGTCCCGCTTCGAGGGTCGCGTATCGCTCCGCGCGCGCTCCGTACTTCACCCGCGTACGGGCGAGCACGCCGGTGACCACGACCAGCTCGGGAGCCTTGCGCACGACGTCTTGGTCGAGCGCCGATTTGGCGATCGCCGGCCGCACGTCGGTCGCGCGCACGGAAACCAGCACGTGTCGAGCGGGCACGTAGCGGAACAGTCCGTCGGCGCGGGCGAGGTAGAGCTCGAGCGGGTAGAGGGCGCCCGCGGACGGTGCCACGCGCAAGCCTTGCTTGGGATCGGACAGGCCCTGCGCGGCCCAGAGCAGCTGCCCGACCTCCTCGAGGCGGAGCGGAGTCGGCGCAACATCGCGCACCGAGCGACGCTTGGAGAGCGCGGTCTCGAGCGAGACCGAGCTGGTCGTCCGCGGCGCGGGCAACACGAGCTCGGGCCCTGCGTCCGGCGCGGGTGCGGCTCCGACCTTCGCACAGGAGCTGGACAGGAGCGAGGCGGCCAGCGCGCCGACCCACGGTCGGGTGGACATGCCCGCGGATCTGCATTCGTCGTACCTTTTCCCCTTCTTTCGATGGATGAGGTGAGCGCCTGCGCCCGCGCCCGGCGCGTGCTATCACCCGCCCCCTCTCATGTCCGAACAACTCGCCCGCGAGATTCGTCGTCGAAAGACGTTCGCGATCATCTCGCACCCCGACGCGGGCAAAACCACCCTCACCGAGAAGCTCCTCCTGTACGGAGGCGCCATCCAGCTCGCAGGCGCCGTGAAGGCCAAGCGCGGCCGCGCCGCCGCGGTCTCCGACTGGATGGATCTCGAGCGCGAGCGTGGCATCTCGATCACCTCGTCCGTGCTGCAGTTCCCGTATCACGGCCTGCAGCTCAACTTGCTCGACACGCCGGGTCACGCCGACTTCAGCGAGGACACCTACCGCACGCTGCACGCGGCCGACGGGGCCGTGATGATCCTCGACTGCGCCAAGGGCGTCGAAGCGCAGACCAAGAAGCTGTTCCGCGTCTGCCGTCAGCGGTCGATGCCCATCTTCACGTTCGTCAACAAGATGGACCGGCCCGGTCGCGAGCCGTTCGACTTGATCGGCGAGGTCGAGTCGGTGCTCGGCATCGGCGTCTACCCCATGACCTGGCCGATCTACCGCGGGCCGCATTTTGCCGGCGTCTATCACCGCGTGACCAAGAAGGTCTGGCTGTTCGACGCCCAGAAGGGCGGCACGATCGCCGGCTCGCAGATGGCCGACGCGGTCGTCACCGGCGTCTCCGATCCGCTGCTCCGCGAGGCGCTCGGCCAAGAGGGCTTCGATCGGCTGCAGGAGGAATCCCAGCTCCTCGATCACGCAGGCGACGAGTTCGATCACAAGAAGTTCGAGGCCGGCGAGGTCTCGCCGATGTTCTTCGGCAGCGCGATGAACAACTTCGGCGTCGAGCCGTTCCTCGACGAGTTCTGCGAGCTGATGCCGGCGCCGCCGCCGCGCGCGTCGAGCATCGGACCACTCGCGCCGGACGACGAGGAGTTCTCCGCGTTCGTCTTCAAGATCCAGGCGAACATGGACAAGCAGCACCGCGATCGCATCGCGTTCCTGCGCGTCTGCAGCGGCCGGTTCGAGCGGGGGATGAAGGTCCTCCACGTCCGCAGCGACAAGCCGATCCGCCTCGCCAACCCGACCACGTTCCTCGCGCAGGAACGCTCGATCGTCGAAGAGGGCTACGCCGGCGACGTCATGGGCGTCTACGACCCGGGCATCTTCGAGATCGGCGACACCCTCACCGCCGGCAAGAAGATCAAGTTCGAGGAGATCCCCTCGTTCGCGCCGGAGCACTTCGCCCGCGTCGTCATGGCCGACCCCATGCGCCGCAAGCAGCTCAAGAAGGGCCTCGAGCAGCTCGCCCAAGAGGGAACGATCCAGCTCTATCGTCCGCCGGAGGGCCGCGAAGGCGACGCCATTCTCGGCGCCGTCGGCCGCCTCCAGCTCGAGGTGGTGAAGTACCGCCTCGAGAACGAGTACGACGCCAAGGTCCGCCTCGAGACGATGAACACCGAGTTCTGTCGGTGGGTCACCCACGAGAACGGCTTGCAGCTCGAGAACGAGCAACTCCTCGAATTCGACCGCCTGCGCGTGGGCATTCCCACCGTCGACGTGCGCGGACGCGGGGTCATCCTGTTCCAGGGCGAATGGCAGCTCAACTCCGCCAAGCGCGAGTTCCCCAAATACCAGTACGCCGAGACCGCGCGCGGCGTGATCGCCACCCAAGCCTGACTATTTCGGGAATCCAAAGGCGCGGATCGAGTCCGCTCCGCTCTCGTGACAGCCGGTGCACACGCTCGGCTGTCCCGAGAACTGGACCGTGCCGTCACCGCCGTATTCGGCCCAGTACCAACCGTCGCTCCGCTTCTCCATGATCGCTGTGAGGTCGTAGGCGCCGCCCTTGAAGCCGTCCTTGACGACGATCGAGCCGACCGGCCAGGTGCCACTGGGGAGCTTCTTCGCGAGGACGTCGGCCACGGTGCCGTTGACGTAGATGTCGACCTCGTCGGAGTGGGGGCTCCCAGCCTTGCGGCGGCTCTCGTACCCCGGCGCGCGTTGCCACGTGCGATAGCTCTGATCCTTTACCTTCCGGAGTAGGCTGGCCGCTCCTTCGGGATCGGTGTTCTTGTCGGCGGCCCCACAGCCAAAGAAGCCGAGGACCAAGAGCAGGGCGAAGTGCTTCATCGGGAGGGTGTACGTCTTCGTCGCACGCTGGTTTCTCCGCAAAACGGTCGACAGCGCCCTTTCCTCCGGGCACGCTCCGCTGGTGCAACTCCGCTCGCTTGCCTTCGCCGTCCTTGCCCTCGCCAGCTGCTCCTCTCGTGATCGTGTCACGAGCCCCGCGCCCGTGCGGCTCGACGGAAGCGCCCTCCTGGCACGCGTTCGGAGTGCCGCGCCTGCGTTCTCGCAGTTCGGCCGCGCCAGCAAGCCCTCGGCGCTGATTCACATCGCGCTGCCGACTCGGGCCGACGCACCGGCCAGCATCGGTCTCGATGTGTCGCGCGCCCTCACGGTCCGCGCAGTCGACGTCGCGTCCGTCGCCGCACAGTCGGTCGAGGGCGCGAGCCTCTTCGTCGCGGCACGTCCCTCGATGGATCTGCTTCTCGCCAGCGGTGGCGATCGTTTCGAGGAGATCCGCGTGCTCCACGACGCGCGCGCCCCCCGAGTCGCGCGGTGGAAGCTCGAGCCTCGCGACGGCCTCGTCGACGTCCGTTTGCGCGGTGCGACGCCCGGCACGATCGTGGAAGCGCTCGATGACGCGGGGCACGTCATCGTCCGTACCGATCCGATGTTCGCCGTCGACGCGCGCGGCGTTCGTCGCGAGCCCGCGCTCGCCCTGACCCGCGAGGGGCGCACCTGGTCGCTGTCGGCGACCCTCGACGACGCCGGCCTCACCTACCCGATCGTTCTCGATCCGATCTGGCTCTACGGCGCTGCGACCAGCGCCTCGCACACGCCGGCGTCCACTGTCCGCCTCTCGGACGGGAAGGTCTACGTCGCCGGAGGGGGGAGCGTCCTCGAGGTGTTCGACCCGAAGACGGCGAGCTTCACCAAGCTCGCCGACGCGCCGACCTCCTTCTACAACGTGTGGGCGATGTTCGCGACGAGCAGCGAGCAGATCCGACTGCTCGCCGACAAGGTCTACACGTACGACCCCAAGACCAACACCTGGACCAGCGGCGCCGCATGGAGCCCGCGCGACGTTCCCGCCGTCGTCCAGCTCGCCGACGGCAAGGTCTTCGTCGCGGGCGGCGGCAACGTCTCGAACGCGCTGTCGACGGTCGAGGTCTACGATCCGGTCGCCGACACCTGGGCGAGCAAGGCGAGCCTTTCGACCAAGCGTGCCCAGGCGATGGGCGCGGTGCTCCCGAGCGGCAAAGTGTTGATTGCCGGCGGTGAGGACGGCGGCGTCACCTTGGCGACCACCGAGCTCTACGATCCGTCGACCAACACCTGGAGCGATGGACCTGGCATGTCGACGCCCATGCACAACGCGAGTGTGATCCCGTTCGGTTCGGGCTCGGCCGTGTTCCTCGGCGGCCTCAACGGCTTCACTCCGACGACGAAGAGCGCCATCTACGATCCAGCGACCAACACCTTCGCGAGCGGTCCGACCCTCGGGTTGGGCCGCGCCAACCCGGCGATCGTGCTCGCCGGTTCGCGAGTGTTCGTCATCGGTGGGGCGCTCGGATCGGAGTCGACCACCGGCTCGGTCGAGGTGTCGCCTCCGCTGCTCGGCGCGTTCGCCAACACCCTCGGCCTGCTCATCCCACGTGAGCGCGCGGGGGCGGCCGCCCTGCTGGATGGACGCGTGCTCGTGGTCGGTGGCAGCGGCGGGATGTCCACCGGAGGAGGACCGACCACCATCAGCGAGTTGCTCTCCTCGTACCTCCCGGGAGAGAAGTGCTCGTTCAACCCGGAGTGCGCGAGCGGCTTCTGCGTGTCCGGCGTCTGCTGCAGCTCCGCATGCACCGGAGCCTGCGAGCGCTGCAACAACGCGGGCTCCGTCGGAACGTGTGCACCTGCCGCTGCGAAGACCGAGTGTGGTGCCGCCGCTTCGTGCACCGGCTCGTCGCTCACTCCGCCCGCGCAGTGCGACGGTGCCGCGACCACCTGCCCGGCGGCGACGCCGATCGCCTGTCCCGGTGCGCTCACCTGCGCAGACGCGGTGTCCTGCCGCACGTCCTGCAAGAAGAACGAGGACTGCGCGACGGGCAACTGCGACGTGAGCAGCGGCCTGTGCCTCGCGGCCGACGCGGGGGTCGGCGACGCGGGTGACACCGACGCAGGAGCCGATTCTGCGCCGGTGGAAGACGACGCCGCGACCGCAGCACCCGTTCCCGAAGGTGCGCCCAAGGTCGTCGGCAGCGCCCAGCGCTGCACGCTGGGCTCCGAGTGCTCCACGGGCTTCTGCGTCGACGGCGTCTGCTGTGATTCGGCCTGCAAGGACCGCTGCCACAGCTGCGCGCTCCCGAGCGCACCCGGTCGCTGCACCGAGTCGCCGCTCGGCGTCGACCTTCGCGCGGAGTGTGGCCCTGCGTTGAGCTGCTCGGGCACGTGCGGCAAGGGCGGCGTCTGCACCAACAACGCGACCGGCTCGCAGTGCTCGCCGAGCGTTTGCACTGGCGCGACCACGGGCAAGGGCGCCGCGTACTGCAAAGGTCGTGGCGTGACCTGCACGCCCGAAGAGGCCGTGGCGTTCGACTGCGGCGAATACATCTGCGATCCGGCGTTCGGCGCCTGCCGCACCTCGTGCACCAGCAGCGAGGGCTGCGCGCCCGGCTACCTCTGCAACCTCGACGCAAAGCGCTGCGAGGCGCTCGCGAGCGAAGACGACTCGGGCTGCGCCGTGTCGCAGGTCGGTCGACCGGGCCAGGTCCTCGCGTCTCTCATGAGCGTCGCGCTCGGCCTCGGCCTTCTCCGTCGCCGCCGCACCCGCTGAGCGGCGTCAGGGACCGCGGCAGTCGATGGGCATCATGGTGACGCCCTTCTCGCTGCGCCGCATGTAGAGCACGCCGCCCTCGTCGAGCACCGCGAAGTCGCGGAAGCTCTCCTCGGGTGACGTGCTCGCCGGCACCGTCGCTTGACCGATGGGGGCGCCGTGCACCGGCTCGAGGCAGTACACCGTGACGAACGGCGCGCCCTCGAGCTCTCCGCTCGGTGCGATCTTGCCGCCGAGCACGCCGAGGTAGATGACGCCCGCGCGATCGCTGTCGAGCAGCACGATGCCGGTGGCCGCGAACGTGGTGTTCAGCTGACGCGTGAAGCGGTGCGCCTCGGGCTCCTTGTTGGTGAACGTGACGAACGCGCGTTGCCCCGGCACTTCGCCGAGCCACGCGCGGATGTAGCCGGTTCCGTCGCGCGTCGGGCGTCCGGGGATCTCTTTGCGATCGGGGTCGGCGTTGCCCTTGGTGTCGCCGACCTTGACCAGTTGCTCGTGCTCGCGCTCGACGTAGACGTTGTTGCCGTCGACGAACACGCCGGTCGCGGCGCCGCCCTCGGTGAGGCCCTTGCCCTCCAGGGTGAGCGCGCCCCTCGGCTTGCCGTCGGGGCCGAGCACCACCACGCGTTTGTCGGCGAGTCGATCGAGCACCACCGCGCCGCCGTCCTTGGTCGCGATGATGTCCTGCGCGCCCTTCACCGTCAGCGGGATGGTGTCGATCACCTTGCCATCCTTGCCGTAGCGAACGATGCGATCGTTCACCTGATCGAGCACCCAGCGCGTGCCGTCGGGACCGATGCTGAAGCTCATGGGCCCCTCGGGGTTGCCCTCCTTCGGGAGCTTGTGACCGAGCGCGCCCGAGCCGGTTCCCCACTCGATTTCGAGTGGGCTCGGCAGCGCCTTGACCACGCCGCTGATCGAGCCGGTCGGCACGATGGGGATGGTCACGGTCGGCATGATCGACGACGCACCCGAGCTCGAGCCCGCGGTGTGGATCGTCGGCACCAGCGGTTGCACCGGCTCTCGCTTCGCGAGCCAGGCGATCAACGCAATCAATCCGAGAGCGCCACCGATGGCAGCGAGCTTTCCGCGCGACAGCTCCATCGAGGCACTATCCCACCTTTCGCCATGTACGAGAGACGTGATTGTCGGAGGGGTTGTGTCTCACGCTCGATACGCCAACCGCCAATGTAGGACAGTCTCCGCAAATGCCTATTTTTCGAGGCTTTCGTGAAAGCTCGACCTTGGCATCACACTCGCAATGGGGAGTGCTGTCGCCATGAACATCCTCACCCGCCTCTCCCTCCTCGCTGCCTTCGTCGCCGTCCCCTCGATGGTGTCCCTCACCGGCTGCTCGGTGCAGCAGGCCACCGGAGGCGAGGAGAGCGAGGAGCTCGTCGGCGCCGATGAAGACGACGGCACCGAGGGGCGTGGCGCCGAGAGCGTCGTCGGCACGGTTGCCGCGGGCAGCCAGCTGAGGACCACGGCGAACCTCAACCTGCGCAGCAGCGCGTCGACCTCCGCGAAGATCCTTCACGTCATCCCGAAGGGATCGCTGGTCACGGTCGTGAACGGCACGCCGAAGAGCGGCTGGTACAACATCAAGCACGGCGGCGTGTCGGGCTGGTCGTACGGCGTGTACCTCGACAAGGTCGCCTCGAGCGGCGGCGGTTCGACCGGTGGCGGCTCGACCGGCGGCGGCGGCAGCAGCAGCATCGACGCGGCGATCGCTCGCGCGAAGTCGGGCGTCGGCTTCTCGTACTGGTGGGGCCACGGTCGCTGGTCGTCGGGCGGCGTGTCGTCGTCGGCGCCCGCGGGCAGCTGCTCGGGCTCGTGCCCCTCGTGCTCGCACGGCGGCAGCTTCGGCGCCGACTGCTCGGGTTACGTCGCGAAGATCTGGCAGGTGCCCTCGTCGAACAACGACCTGACCAACGACTCGCACCCCTACTACACCGGCAACTTCACCACCGACACGAGCCTCTGGTCGACCGTGAGCCGCGGCTCGGCCAAGCGCGGCGACGCGTTCGTCTATAACTCGGGCGGCGCGGGCCACATCTTCCTCTTCGAGTCGGGCGACGGCTGGGGCTCGATGTGGGCGTACGAGGCGAAGGGCTGTTCGTACGGCATCGTGCACAACCTCCGTACCGCGAGCAGCTCGTACAAGGCGATCCGCCGCGCCGGCTACTGAGGTCGAAGGTCGAAAGTCGAAGGTCGAAGGTGATCCCTTCGGCCTTCAGGCGTTTGACCTTTGACACTCGACCTTCGACCCCGGCTTTCGCCGCGAGCGGAGAAGGCGTACCACCAGACGCGTGGACAAGCTCACGCTCGACACGACCCAATCGAAGGTGACGCTGCGGACGCGCGCGGGGGGCTTCTTCGGCGCGCTCGCGCACGATCTGGAGCTCACCGCCACGTTCGCGCGCGGAAGCGCCACGCGCGACGGCGAGCGGTGGGACGGCGAGGCGGTCATCGAACCTTCGGCGATCAAGGTCGTCGGCGTGTTGAAGAAGGGCCACCTCGACAAGTCGGTGCTCTCTGCCAGCGACGTCCGCGAGATCGAGCGACGCATGGTCGACGAGCTCGGTGTGCGCGAGATCGTGGTGCGCGCGAGCGGCTCGGCCGAGCGCCCCGAGGTTCGCGTGACGGCCAAGCGCGAAGCGACCGCAAGGGTGAAGGTGCGCACGAGTGGCGAGCACGGGTTCGCCGTCACCGGAACCATCTCGATCAAGGGCCTCGGTCTCCCCGAGGTCAAAGGGCCGCTCGGGGCCTTCGTCATCAAGGACGACGTCGAGGTCGAGGCCACCGCCATGTTCTCGCCGGGCTGACCCGGCGTGTTGCGTTGCGGAATGAATTCGCGCAGATGACGCGCTTTGGCGCGGTGCGCCAGTGGTTTTCCGCCGGACGTCTCTTGTGCACTGCACAATTCCGATCCAGGCTCCGCCTCCCATGAGCGCCCCGCAGTCCTCGTCCGCCCCGCTTCCCCCGCCCGTCTTCGGTGAGCCCACCCCGCTCGGGCTCCTCGGTCTCGCCATCGGCTGCGCGTCGCTGGTGCCGATCGCCTTCGGGTGGATCCCGACCGACGTGGCGAAGGCCGTGATGATGCTGAAGACCGCGGCGTGGATGTGCCTGCTCTTCGGCGCGGGCTGTCAGTTCCTCGCCGGCATCATGTCGCTCGCGAACAAGAACACGCTCGGCGGCACGCTGCTCACCACGTTCTCGTTCAACTGGGTGTTCAACTGGTGGGTCCTCGACCAGGCGAGCCAGGGCAAGATGGTCGATCCGCACGTCGGCCTCGCGGTCGACGTGACGTTCCTCCTCATCTTCCTCGTGCTGACCTACGCGTTCGGCTTCTTCTCGAAGGTCCTGTTCGCGTTCCTCGCGGTCATCGACGCGCTCTACGTGATCCGCATCGCCAAGCACTTCGCCGGCCCCGCGTCCGCCGCCTCGTTCGGTCCGCTCCTCGGGTTCGCCACCCTCGCGCTCGGCGCGATCGCGCTCTACCTCGCGCTCGCCATCCTCCTCAACGGCGCCGCCGGCCGCGTCATCCTCCCCATCGGCGGCCCCCTCTTCACCGCGGGCCCCAAGCCCGAAGCGGAGAAGGCTGCGGCCGAACCGGCTCGCGCACTCGCCTGATCGCCGATCACACGATCACCACCGTCACGGGCCGACGCGATCGAACCCACGCCGCGACTCGCGCCATCTCCTCGTCGGTGGCGACGCCGATGCACCCGTCGGTCGTGTCGAAGAGGTTCGTCAGCGAGCCTGCCCAGCGCATCCGTCGGTGCGGCCCGTGAATCCCGACCGCGCTCCCGGTGAACCCCAAGCGCCTCTGGCTCTCGGTCGGGTACCCGATGGGAATGAACGTGCCGAAGGAGGGAGAAGGGCGCGGCGGGTCGAGCGGATAGGTGCCGAGCGGCGTCTTCTTGTCGCCCTCGCGGGACTTGCCGAGGCCACGTGAGCCGAGACGAACGATGAACCGGTCGTTCGGGTGTCCGCCCTCGCAGAGCAAGAGGACGTGTGCCTTCGCGTCCACAACCAGCGTCGCCTGGTCGGTCGAAGGGCAGGTGCTCGCTCCCTTTCCCCGTCGCATGCGAGCTCCGAGAAGGAGTCCGAGGAGCGCGCATGCTCCCGTGGCCACCAGCAGTCGCCTTCTCGTGGACGTCATCGGCTCGCCCAGTCAATGCTCGGGGCGCGAAGTCGATTCCGCTCGACGAATCATCGGGCCTTCTCGGGTCATCGCTTCAACAGCCTTCATCGCCGCTCACGGCGTCCAATCGGTCGCGATGCTGCGCTCGGCCATCCATCGACGCAGCTTCGCACGAGAGTCGCCCGTGAGCTCGAGATCGCCGCGGTGCTCACCCTCCATGCGCAGTGCTTTGCCGTGCTGCACGCCGATGACACGTATCAGCTTCGACCCGTCGTACAGCTCGATCGTCGGTCCGCCGAAGCACGCGCACACCAAGCCCGATTGCCATGGCTGCAGGGCGATCGAGTCCAGCAAGGTGGCGATGTCGGTTGCGCGATCGCTCTCGAAGAGTGTCTCTTCGCCGCGCCAGCAGCAAAGCGCGATGGCCTGCGCGATCAGCGCCGCCGTGCATCCGAGCAGCGCCGCGAACCGACGGCCGGCCACGAAGGCGCGGTGGGCGAGCACTGCGGCGATCGGAAACACCAGGAGGCTCAGACCGGCAGCGCCGAACTGCACCGACGCGACGAGGATGGCGGCGCCGAACGAGGTCAGCGCCAATGCGGAGATCCGCGCGGTCGTCTCGTCGCCGTGGTGACCGTCGCCGGCTGCGCGGAAGTCCGCGAGCGCCGCGCCGAGGTGCACGACGGCGCACAGCGTGAGCACCACGAGCGCGGTCCAGCGAAAGGCGAGCGGCTGGCCATCGCCCCATGGCGCGAGGATACATAGGCTGCCAATGAGTCCGAACGCGATGACGCCGCCCAAGGGACGAAGAGAGCTCTGTGCGCCGATGAGCGCCGCGCTCGCTCCCATGGCGACGGCAGGCCGAAGGCGGCGAAGCACCGCGCCGCTGAGGAACGCGATGACCAGGCCCGGTCCCATCCACCCGAGCAGCCGGCGTTCGCGGAACGGCACGCTCGAAGCCAGCGCGCCATGGGAGGCAACCGCGACCGCGTCGTCCGGGGTGTCCATCGTCAGCATTCGCGCCGGGAGCGGCTGCATGTCCGAGAGATCGCCGTCGATCGCGCGACCGGTGAAGAGGTCGACGAGGAGACCGGCGGGCGAGCGCGTGCGAATCGCCTCGGACACGACGTCCGGTGGCGGCGGCGGGATCGAGGTGATCCGCCCCGCCCTTGCGTCCTCCTGCGCGCGATGGACGTGCTCGAGGAGCTTCGTGCGCGCACGCGAGGAGCTGAGGTGTTCGACCCACCGTTCGACGCCTGGGGACGCCCAGCCGCCGATCCGCGTCGCCAGTGGTCGTTTCGCTTCGATGCGCACGGCCCGTACCGCGGGCCAACGCGCGGCGATCGGCGCCCACGCCGCGATGACCAACGCGGCGAACACGACGGCCTCGATCTGGAATTGCCGGTACGTCCGCAGCGCTGCTCTTGCCGAGGAGCTGAACCGCATCGAGCATCGCGGGGCTACTGGGGATGTTCCACGCGCCGCCCCCAGGACGCGGCGCGCCGGGGGCCCATCGGACGCGCAGCGTGTCCTCGGGATGTGGCCATCCAGCGGACAGCAGCAGCTCGAGGCCGCCGCCCTCCTGGTGAAACTCGAGAACGTCGCCAGGGAAGCGAGTGCGTCCGACGATGACACCACGTGCGGCGTCAATCTCGAGGAGATCGGTCGCTACCGCGTAGTAGGTGCGTCCGTCGACGGCGATCGGCGCGGACACGTTGCGCGCATGTTCGATCCTCCACAGCGGCGCTCCGGCTTCGTCCTCGCCGGATACGCCGAGACCGTCGGTGACGACGCGTACGTCGCCCCACGCGCTGCGAAGCGCACCCAAAAGAACGAGCGCGATCGTGACGACGGCGGCGGCGAGTCGCGACGCCATTCCGACAGAGTATGGCGCTGCCGAGCCGCGTTGCACGAGGATCAACTCGTCCCAAAGGGAAGATCTCAGCATCCTCGGCGGACTCCATCGCAGAAGGCACGGTGCGGTTGTGCGTTGCGCGACGCGGCATCGAGCCGGAGGCCCAGCCACTTGAATTTCGGCGGATATGAATGCTCGGGTGTCAGCACGACTGCGGCCGCGGGGTCTGGCTTCAACAGGCTTTCGGATCCGCCGGGAACTGCGCACGTTCGGCGTCGGTGCAGTCGCGGAAACCGACGTATCCGGGAGCGCGATACGGACACCCCGGGCCGCCCTGCGAGGTCCGGAAGAGCGCGCCATCGTCGCGAGCGCAGCAACCGTTCAAAGCCGTAGAACCTGCCTGCGTGCGCGCGCAGGTGATGCGCTCGGTTCGGAAGCACGCGCCCGCGACGTCGAGGCGCGCCTCCACCGCCTTGTCGCAACCGCTCGGGCAATCGGACGCGTGGTATGCGGCGCACTCGGCCGTGCCGTGGGCGGGCTCGTCGCCCGCCGCGCACGAGACCAGCGTCATGGCGGCGAAGGTGCTCCACCGACGCGAGGGGTACATCGTTGCCGCATTCTGCCCGAACGTCGCGGCCACGATCGCCGCCTGCGTGCGACCCGCTTGATCGGTCCCTAGTTGTGATAAATGGGCGCGATGCGAACGCCCCATCTGCTCGTCCTGCTCGCCCTCTCGATGGGGTGCGGCAGCCGGCCGCCCATCGATCGAACGGTCGTCGGTCAGGGCAACGGATTCTCCTGCTACCGACACCAGATCCCCGATAGTCAGTACTTCACGGATTTCTGCTACCGCACGCAGGACGAGTGCGAATCGTCGCGCACCCACCAGAACACCTCGAAATGCGCGGCTGCGGCGCACGCGTTCTGCTTCACGTTCCTCGAGGGCGGCCGGAAGACCATGCACTGCTTCGGCGCCAAGAAGAACTGCGAGTCGGACGCGCGCGCCTACGCCGAACGAACCACGGACGTGAGCCGCTGCGAGGAGCTCTGATCGCGAGATCATCGCGACGGAGAGTGTGATCAGTCCTCGGCGTCAGGACTCTGCTGCCCGAGGTACGTCGCCGTCGTCGGGTCGATCTTCGGGGCGCCGTCGCCGCGGGGGGCTTCGCCGGGCTTCTGGTAGGGAATGCCGCGGAGGCGCTTGCTCGCGGCCACGGCGCGCCACGAGAGGTAGGCCTTGTTGAAGCCGACGATGTTGCTCGCGTCGAAGTAGGGGTTCTTCAAGCTGCCGACGCTGACGAGCGCGAGCACCTGCTCGGCGACGCTCACCGGGCAGCCCTCGAGGCGAATGACCTGCTCGTTGTGCGCCATCATCAGCTTGCCGCTGACGCTGACCATCTTCGCGTAGATGTCGTCGTGTTTGGCGTGGTGCGGGTCTTTGGTCTCGCGGCCCTGGTACTTGCTCGAGATCTGGACGAGCTTGCCGCCGAGCTGGCCCTTCCACTCGGCGCAGTCGCCGATGAAGATGACCTTTTCGTGGGGCTTCGCGTCGATCTTGCCCTGGTAGTTGCCGAACACCACGTGCAGGCGCGGCATCTTCGCGTCGGTGTTCTCGTCGAAGAGTCGGAGGATCTCGATGGCCTCTTCGATCGCGCCGGGGCAGCCGCCCCAGCAGTAATCGGTGCGCTCCGGCTCGGGGGGCGGGCCGGCGTACGCGGTGATGCTCGTGCCCTCGAAGTACTTCTCGACGCGGATGAGCCCGACCTTGAAGCCCTTGGCGCGCGCCTTCGCCTGCTCGAGCGTGACGTCGCCCGAGAGCTCGATGTGCTCGAGATCGATGGGACCGAAGCCGCGATCCGACGCCAGCTTGATGTGCTCGACCGTCGCCGGGTCGAGGTCGATGATCATGCAACCCACCGCATCGATCGCGCACTGGTTGTTGCCCATGATGATCAGGTTCATCTGGCGCGGGATGGGCGTGAGCATGCGCCCCTCTCCGGCGATGATGCAGTCGATGGCGATGAACCGCGGCTGCACGATGTGCTGCAGGTCGGCGACCTTGTCGTCGAGCCGGTGGTCGTGATCGATGAGGCGATGCCGGTCGTCTTGGATCCCGATGTAGTTCTTCATCGAGAACGTGACCGTGGTCCACGGGTGTGACTTGAACTTCGGCAGGTTGACGAAGAAATCCGCCTTGGCCACCGGCTCCGGCGTGAACACGTAGTCGCGCAGCCGCTCCTTGTGCGTGTAGCGGATCTCGACCTGCGGCTCCTCTTCGAAGCAGTAGTGTTTGACCCCGGTGCGCTCGAACATCGGGTAGTAGCCGGCGCCCTCGAACGAGAAGCGCGTGGGCACCGTGATGCCGCACCGCTCGCCGACGGCGAGCTCCTCGAGCGGCTTGTCGCCGCCCTTGGCGCGGTCCTGCATCGCGAGCACGACGCCCTCGACGAACTCGGCGCGCGTGTGTGCGTGCTCGAACAGGTCGCCCGAGGCGACGACGTTCGGCTTCAGCAGCGTGCGACCGAACGGCCGGAGCCCCAGCTCCTCGAGACCTTCGCGGATGATCTTGCGGATCGCCTGCGGATCGTACTTGTCGCAGTGACGGAGGATGACCTTGGGCTTCGCGGCGTTGGGGTCCATGGGCCGCCTAGAGTAGCACTGCTCACTCGAGAGAGACTCAAGGGCAGGCGGGACCGTCCACGCAGGTCGGAACGGTGTGTCCCGGCGCAGGCGGGCAACAGCGCCCGGCGCTGCCGAACAGCGCCTTGCACGTGGTGCAGCTCGCGCCGCACGTGGTGCAGCCGGCCGCAGGCGCGTAGCCGCGACACTTCCCCGAAACACACAGCTCGTCGTGTCCGCAGGCCGTTCCACACGTGCCGCAATTGGTCGCGTCGCGCGTCAGGTCGAAGCAGTTGACGCGACTCTTGTCGCCTGGACACTCGCTCCGACCGGACGGGCAGGGGTCCTTGCTGCATTTGCCGCCCGAGCAGGTCTCGCTGCCGGCGCAGACCGTGCCGCACGCACCGCAGTGGTCGACGTCCCCCTGCAGGTCCGAGCACACGCCGCCCGCGCAGGCGTTCGAGCCCGGACGGCACTCGCACCCGCCGTTCCTGCACCACTGGATGTCGCTGCAGACCTTCCCGCAGCCATTGCAGTTGTTGGAGTCTTCCTTGATGACCGTGCACTCGCCGCCGCACGCCGATTCGCCGCCGGCGCATGCGCACTTGCTGTTGGTGCACGTGGCGGAGTAGGGGAGCAGCACGGCGCAGTCGTTCGCGCAGCCGCCGCACGCGGTGTAGCTCGTCTTCGGATCGACGCAGCTTCCGCTGCAATTGATCTTGGGCGCGGTGCACGTCGCGTCACCCGACGTGTCCGGTGGCGGCGTCGTGTCGGGCGGTGCGGTGTCGGTCGTGTCTCCGACGACGCTCGAATCCACCGGCACGTCCGACGGCGCGCTGTCTTCCAGCGCGTCGACGCTGCTGTCGATGACGACGTCCGCGACCGTGGTGTCGGCACCCGTCTCGTCGAGGGGCACCTCCTCGGGACCGAGGCCGCCATAGGTCTGGGAACAGCCCCCGAGCACGACGCAGGCAAGGAAGCCCCAGCCCGACCGGCGTCGTCCCGTTCCGACCATCGATTCTCATGGTCGCACGCCTGGGCGCGATTTCCACTCGCGTCCCCCGACGTCGACTCGAGCGCACAAAGTCCGGCTCGGTCTGGTCGCCCCGTGACCCGAATGCGCAACGGGGCAGACCGTTGGGCATCCAGCATCGGCGCCTTGTCGTGTCTCGTCGAGTCGAGCGCGGGGCGAGCAAACGGAAGGCAACCCCGCGCGTGGACACCCAAGATCCCACCAACGGCAACGGCCACTCCAAGAAGACGCAGTCGCGCCGCTCGCAGCCGGGCGACGAGCTGCAGACGTTGCTCGAGGCGCTGCGCGCGATGGAGCGCGGCGAGTTCGCCGTCCGACTCTCGGTCAAGAAGGGCAACGGCGTGTTGAACGACATCGCCCGGGCGTTCAACGGCGTGGCGAAGAAGAGCGAGCACGTGACCGCGGAGGTGGTGCGGCTCGAACAGGTCGTCGGTCGCGAGGGGCGCATGCACGAGCGCGCGCAGATCGCCGATCTGCAGGGCGCGTGGGCGCTCAAGCTCGAGAAGGTGAACCAGCTCGTCGCCGACCTCGTGCAGCCCACGACGGAGATCGCTCGCGTGTTGACCAGCGTCGCGCAGGGCGACCTGTCGCAGAAGATGGCCCTCGAGTTCGAGGCGCAGCCGGTGCGCGGCGAGTTCCTCCGCATCGGAACGACCGTCAACACGATGGTCGATCAGCTCCGCAGCTTCGCGGGCGAGGTCACCCGCGTCGCCAAGGAGGTTGGCACCGAGGGAAACCTCGGCGGCCAGGCCGACGTGAAGGGCGTCAGCGGCGTCTGGAAGGACCTCACCGACAACGTGAATTTCATGGCGCGCAACCTGACCGATCAGGTGCGAAACATCGCCGACGTCTCCACCGCCGTCGCCAAGGGCGACCTGTCGAAGAAGATCACCGTCGAAGCGAAGGGCGAGATCTTCCGGCTCAAGGAGACCGTCAACACGATGGTCGATCAGCTCCGCAGCTTCGCCGGCGAGGTGACCCGCGTCGCGAAGGAGGTCGGCACCGAAGGAAAGCTCGGCGGCCAGGCGGACGTGAAGGGCGTCTCGGGCGTCTGGAAGGACCTCACCGACAACGTGAACTTCATGGCGCGCAACCTGACCGATCAGGTGCGCAACATCGCCAAGGTTTCGATCGCGATCGCCGACGGCGACCTGAGCCAGAAGATCGCGGTCGAAGCGCAAGGCGAGATCCTCGCGCTGAAGAACACGATCAACATCATGGTCGACCAGCTGCGCTCCTTCGCCGCGGAGGTGACCCGCGTCGCGAAGGAGGTCGGCACCGAGGGGAAGCTCGGTGGCCAGGCCGACGTGAAGGGCGTGAGCGGCGTCTGGAAGGACCTCACCGACAACGTGAACTTCATGGCGCGCAACCTGACCGATCAGGTGCGCAACATCGCGCTCGTCACCACCGCGGTCGCGCGTGGTGACTTGAGCAAGAAGATCACCATCGACGTCAAGGGCGAGCTCCTCGAGCTCAAGGGCACCATCAACACGATGGTCGATCAGCTCAACAGCTTCGCCTCCGAGGTGACCCGCGTCGCCAAGGAAGTGGGAAGCGAGGGCCGACTCGGTGGCCAGGCGGAGGTGCAAGGCGTCTCCGGCGTGTGGAAGGACCTCACCGACAACGTGAATCACATGGCGCGCAACCTGACCACCCAGGTGCGCGGCATCGTCAAGGTCGTGACCGCGGTGGCGACCGGTGACCTGAAGCAGAAGCTGACCGTCGAAGCGAAGGGCGAAATCGCCGCGCTCGCGGAGACGATCAACAACATGACCGATACGCTCGGCACGTTCGCCGATCAGGTCAGCACGGTGGCCCGCGAAGTCGGTGTCGAGGGCAAGCTCGGTGGCCAGGCCCGCGTGCCCGGTGTCGCCGGAACGTGGAAGGAGCTGACCGACAACGTCAACCAGCTCGCCGCGTCTCTCACCACGCAGATCCGCGCGATCGCCGAGGTGGCCACCGCGGTCACCAAGGGTGACCTGACCCGGTCGATCAGCGTCGAGGCCGCGGGCGAGGTCGCCGCGCTCAAAGACAACATCAACCAGATGATCGTCAATCTGCGTGAGACCACGCAGAAGAACATGGAGCAGGACTGGCTCAAGACGAATCTCGCGCGCTTCAGCGGGATGATGCAGGGCCAGAAGAACCTCGACGCGGTCGCTCGATTGATCATGAGCGAGCTCACGCCGCTGGTCGGCGCGCACCACGGCGCGTTCTTCATGATGGATCTCGACGCGAATGCGCCGACGCTGAAGCTCACCTCCTCGTACGCCTATCGAGAGCGCAAGAGCGTGAGCAACCGTTTCCTCCTCGGCGAAGGCCTGGTCGGCCAGTGTGCCCTCGAGAAGAAGCCGATCCTCCTGACCAAGGTCCCGGCCGACTACATCGCGATCTCGTCCGGCCTCGGCGAGGCACCGCCGCTCAACATCATCGTCCTGCCGGTGCTCTTCGAGGGCGAGGTCAAGGCGGTGATCGAGCTCGCGTCGTTCCACCCGTTCAGCGTCATCCACCAGATCTTCCTCGATCAGCTGATGGAGTCGATCGGCGTCGTGCTGAACATGATCAGCGCGAACATGCGCACCGAGGAGCTGCTGCTCCAGTCGCAGTCGCTGACCCAGGAGCTGCAGTCGCAGTCGAGGGAGCTGCAGATCCAGCAGGAGGAGCTCAAGCGCACCAACGTGCACCTCGAGGCGCAGGCGCAAGAGCTCGAGGACAAGGCCCGCCTGCTCGAGGAGCAGAAGACCAAGGTCGAAGAGAAGAACCGCGAGGTCGAGCTCGCACGCGCCTCGCTCGAGGAGAAGGCCGAGCAGCTCGCGCTCATCTCCAAGTACAAGAGCGAGTTCCTCGCCAACATGAGCCACGAGCTGCGCACGCCGCTCAACTCGCTCCTCATCCTCGCGAAGCTCCTCACCGACAACAAGGACGGCAACCTCACTCCCAAGCAGGTCGAGTACGCGCAGACCATCTACGCGTCGGGCGGGGATCTGCTCACGTTGATCAACGAGATCCTCGACCTGTCCAAGGTCGAGGCGGGCAAGATGCAGGTCGAGCCCCGCGAGCTCGTCCTCGAGCAGATCAAGGAGAGCTGCGAGCGTCAGTTCGGCGCCGTGGCCACGCAGAAGGGCCTCGAGTTCCAGACCGCCGTCGGACGCGGCGCGCCACTGACGCTCCGTACCGATCCCCAGCGTCTGTACCAGATTTTGAAGAACCTGCTCGCCAACGCGTTCAAGTTCACCGACAGGGGCTACGTGCGCCTCTCGATCCGCGCCGTCGAACGGAGGCCGCGGTTCGACAGCGAGGGCCTGCGCGCCGCCAAGACGATCATCGCGTTCGAGGTGAAGGACACCGGTATCGGAATCCCCAGGGAGAAGCGGAAGCTGATCTTCGAGGCGTTCCAACAGGCCGACGGCTCGACCGCCCGCAAGTACGGCGGCACGGGGCTCGGTCTCTCGATCAGCCGCGAAATCGCTCGCTTGCTCGGAGGAGAGATCCAGCTCGAGAGCGAGCCGGGCAAGGGCAGCACCTTCACCCTGTTCCTTCCAAACGCGTATCGAGCGCCGGACGCCGAGGAGACCGCGTACGACGAGGACGATCGCCTCACCCCCGAGCCGCCCCTCTTCGAGGAGGCGATCCCACCCGAGACCGACGCGGTGCGGGCGCAGCGCGTGCCGCTCCGCGACGACCGCGACCACATCCGCGCGGGTGATCGCGTGCTCCTGATCATCGAGGACGACGACACGTTCGCCGGTCTCTTGCTCGATCTCGCGCGGCAGCGAGGCTTCAAGGGGCTCGTCGCCACCCGGGGCGACACGGGACTCGCGCTCGCCAACGAGTACCTGCCCGATGCCATCACCCTCGATATCCGCCTGCCGATTCTCGACGGGTGGGAGCTCATCCAGCGCCTGAAGAAGAACCCACGCACGCGTCACATCCCCGTGCATGTCATCACGGTCACCGATCAGCGGGAACGCGGGCCGGGCATGCACGCGTTCGCCTACCTCGAGAAGCCCGTCTCCAAGGAGTCGCTCGAGGCGGCGTTCCACGACATCTCCGAGTTCCTCGACCGGAAGGTGCGGCGGCTCTTGCTCGTCGAGGACGACGCGATCCAGCGTCGCGCCGTCACCGAGCTCATCGGCGACGGGGACGACGTCGACGTGGTCGCGGTGTCGACCGCCAAGGAGGCCGTCGCCCTTCTCGAGCGCGAGTCGTTCGACTGCATGGTGGTCGACCTCGGGCTCCCCGACACCGACGGCTACGAGCTGATCGAGAACATCAAGCTCCGCCCCGAGTTCTCCGAGCTGCCCGTGGTCGTCTACACGGGCAGCGAGCTCGGCAAGCGCGAGCATGCCCGACTCGAGAAGTACGTGCAGGCCATCATCCCCAAGGGTGGCGCCAAAGCACCCGAGAAGCTTCTCGACGAGACGGCGTTGTTCCTCCATCGCGCCGAGGCGAACATCCCGGAGAGCCGACGCCGTGCGCTCGGAGACGTTCGCGCCGACGTCGACCTCGACGGACGCAAAGTGCTGGTGGTCGACGACGACGTTCGCAACATCTTCGCGCTCACCAGCGTGCTCGAGAACGCCAGAATTCAGGTGCTCTACGCTGAGAACGGCAAGGCCGGCATCGAGGCCCTCGGGCAGAACCCCGACGTCGATCTGGTCCTGATGGACGTGATGATGCCGGAGATGGACGGCTACGAGACCATGCGCGCCGTCCGGCAGAACCCACGGTTTCGCAACCTGCCGATCATCGCGATCACGGCCAAGGCGCTCAAGGACGACCGCGAGAAGTGCATCGAAGCGGGCGCCTCGGATTACCTGCCCAAGCCCGTCGACACCGAGAAGCTGGTCGAGCTGATCAAGCTCTGGTTGCGCAAGTGAGGGCAAACGTGAACAGACGACCTTCGACGGACGAACAGCGCACGGCCCCCCTCGGCGACGTCGAGGAGCGCGCGAGCATTCTCGTCGTCGACGATCGCCCTGCGAACCTCCTCGCCATCGAGGGCATCCTCGAGCCGCTCGGTCAACGCATCGTCAAGGCGAGCTCGGGCGAGGAGGCGCTCAAGCGGCTGCTCGGCGAGGACTTCGCCGTGATCTTGATGGACGTGCAGATGCCCGGCCTCGACGGCACGCAGACGGCGCGCCTGATCAAAGACCGGGAGAAGACCAGGTACGTACCGATCATCTTCCTGACCGCGATCAGCCGCGACCAGGCGCACATCTTCCGTGGCTACGCGGCGGGGGCCGTCGACTACCTGCTCAAGCCCTTCGAGCCCGACATTCTCCGCGCGAAGGTGCAGGTGTTCTCCGACCTCTGGCTCCGAAACCGTCGGCTCGAACGCCGCGAGGAGCTGCTCCATCGCCGCGAGCGCGAGCTGCTGCAGAAGCAGAGCGAGGCTCGGTTCCGTCGTGTGACCGACGTGATGCCGCTCGCCGTGATCGCGGGTCGCGTCGATGGCTCGGTCTATTGGGCGAACGCCGAGTGGGAGTCGTACACCGGCCTCTCGCTCGCGCAGACGGCCGCCGGTGCCTGGCTCGACACGGTTCACCCCGACGACCGGGCAAGGTTCGATGCCGCCCGCACCGGGGCGCTCCGCGCGGCCAGTCGGTTCCAGCTCGAATTCCGCATCCGTCGTCACGACGGCGAGTACCGGTGGTTCCTCGTGCGTGCGGTGCCCGATCACGACGAGCAAGGACGGGTCACCGGCTGGATCGGCACCCACACCGACGTCGACGAGCGCGTGCGCGCCGAGGCCGTCCTCCGCCGCGCCAACGACATGAAAGACGCGTTCATCGCCGCCGCGTCGCACGAGCTCCGCACGCCGATCGCGGCCGCGAAGGCCACCGCGCAGCTCGCGCTCCGGCGCGTTCGCGACGACAGCGACGTCGCTGCAACCAAGTCGCTGCGCACCATCTCGGCTCAGATCGATCGCATGGCCAGGTTGGTCGAGGACCTGCTCGACGTCAGCCGCGTGCAGGTCGGACGACTCGCGCTGGACCTCGAGTCGTTCGACCTGGCGGCGCTCGTCCGTGAGACCGTCGAGCGCCTCCAGCTCCTGTCGGAGTCGCACCGGATGGTCGTCGCTTCGCCCGAGGCGCTCGTCGTGACCGGCGACCGCGGCCGGCTCGAGCAGGTGGTGACCAACCTCCTCTCGAACGCCATCCGCTATTCGCCCAAGGGCGGCGAGATCAAGGTCTCACTCGATCCCGACGGCGACGACCATCTGCTGCTCCGGGTGTCCGATCGAGGCGTCGGCATTCCCATCGAGCAGCAGTCGTCGATCTTCGAGCGATTCGGCCGCGCCCACGGCTCCAAATACGGCGGCCTGGGCTTGGGACTGACGATCGCTCAAGGCATCGTCGCGCAGCACGAAGGCGAGATCTGGGTCGAGTCGAGCGGGCTCCCTGGCGAGGGGAGCATGTTCATCGTGCGCCTGCCGCTCGTGGCTCCAGCGACCTGACGCGATCGGCCGGCGTGCATGTAGCACGCCGACACTCTCTCCCTTCGAGTCGATCGCGGACGCGCTCGATCTCGTCCCCGATCCGCGGCCAGGTCGTGGTCGGCATGTCGTGGCCCATGCCCGGGATTGGAACGAACCGGGCGCCGCGGATGGAGGCGGCGGTTCCCTCTCCCGCATGCGGCAGGATGAGCGGATCCTCGGTGCCGTGGATGACCGTCGCCGCCGCGGTCACGGTGCGGAGCGCGTCGCGCCGGCTGCCGCTCGCGAGGATGGCCGCGAGCTGTCGCACGAATCCCGCCGGGTTGAAGGCGCGATCGTACGCGCGCCCTGCCGTCTCGCGGAGCCACTCGTAGTCGGGCCTGTGCGTGGTCCCTCCGCACGCCTCGAAGAACGCGACGGCACCCTCGATCGCTTCGCTTCGGTCGTTCGGTCGCGGCCTCAAGAGCGCGCGGAGCGCCCTGGGCTTCGAGACCAGGTGCCGTCGCGAGCCGGTGCTCGACATGATCGACACGAGGCTCGCGACGCGCCGGGGGTGATGGATGGCCATCGTCTGCGCGATCATGCCGCCCATCGAAGCGCCGACGACGTGCGCACGCTCGACTCCCAGATGGTCGAGCAGTCCGACCGCATCGCCGGCCATGTCGCGCAGCGTGTAGGGCGCGGGCACCGGTAGGCCGAGAACCCGCCGTGCCATGAGCTTGCGCGGATCGCCGACCCGCTCGCGTGCGAATTTGCTGCTCAGTCCGGTGTCGCGGTTGTCGAACCGGATGACACGGAACCCTCGCCGCACCAGGGAGGCAACGAAGTCGTCGCTCCAGAGGATCATCTGGGCGCCCAGCCCCATGATCAGGAGCAAGGGGTCGCCCTCACCGAAGACCTCGTATTCCAGCTCGATTCCGTTGATCGTGGCTCGGGGCACGACCACATTCTACTCGGTCTCGCGGTCAGGACCTCGCGCTCGCAGACCCGACCGGCTAGGGTCAAGGGGTCCATGGGGCTGTTCGGTCGGGGAAAAAAGCGCAACGCGCCGAGCGAAACGGCCGCGGCCCCTCCGCAGCCGGCACCCCGCGCGGAGCCCGATTTCCTCTCGCCACTCTGGTCGAATTGGCCGCCGGCCGCGCCGGAAGCGCCCGTCCCGCGAGCCGTGCTGCGGAGCACCCCGCCGCCGCCCGTCGTCACACCGCCGCCCGTCGTCACGCCGCCGCCGATCATCACGCCGCCGCCCCCGGTCGTGACGCGCAGCGCTCCGCCGCCGCCGGTGGTCACCCGAAGCGCCCCGCCGCCGCCGGTCGTGACGCGCAGCGCTCCGCCGCCCGCGCCGAAGCGGAGCGTTCCACCGCCAACGCCTCCGCCGCCGGTCGCGCAGAGCGCAGCCGAACCCGAGATCGAGTGGGCGCCAGCCCCGGCGCCGGTGTTCCCGCGTACGCCCACGCCTCGCCCCAATCCACCGCCTGTCGAGACAGGGCCCGCGGTCGTCGTTCAGCGGGTTCGCGTCATCTCCGACGTTCCGCCGGTCATGCCGAGGAAGACTCCAGCGCCGACGCGCAGCAATCAGGAGCGCCTCAGCGCCAGACCGGCGCCGGGAGCCACACCGGTCGAGTTGATGCGGGCGTCCATGGAACGTGGCGATTGGATCTCGGCGCGCGCGATCGCCGACAAGGTGCTGGCCTACGATCCCACCGACCTCGACGCGCACGCATGCGTCGAGACCTGCACCTCGCGCATGCGAGAGTCGTACGAAGTCCGACTCGGCGCGCGCAATCGTGTGCTCCGGATCGCGGTTCCCGACCAGTGGGTCGCCGAGATGGCGCTCGATCCACGCGTCGCGTACCTCTTGTCCCGCATCGACGGCGTCAGCTCCATCGACGCCATCCTCGACATCTCGGGCATGAGCGAGGCCGAGGGGATGCAGGTGCTCGTCGAGCTCCTCGAGGAGGGCGTGCTCGAGGCTCGCCCGCCGCTCCCACGTCAGAGCAGCTCACTCCCGCCGCGCTAGAGACTTCTCACCCGGATCGATCCGAAGGAATTCTCCGTTTGCCCCGGCTTCAAAAGCCGGGGAGTCGGAGTCTGTCCGGTAGTTATCGGGGCGTTTTGTGACTTCACACGAAGGCGCAAAGTCGCAAAGACGTGGGGAAGAACTTGGGGGCTGCCGGTCTCGGCGGGCGCCTTCGGTCCGGCTCGGGTCGGCTTGCGCGTCCTCGATGCCGAACCGATCTGGAAGGGAAGAAGGGTTGCGCATGTCGGCATGACCGCACCCGAAAGATCTGGCGACGCCCCGGCGTTCAAGCGCGCGCGGGCGAGGTCGACGGCCAGGCGTGTACCGGTAGCTTCAAAGGTCCTTCCTCACTTCTTCGCGTCTCCGCGCCTTCGTGTGAAGTCACAAAACGCTCCGACAATTGCCGATGAGTCCACGTTGCACGGATCACGAACACGAGCCAGGCGCGACCTCTGCCGCCCTGCACCAGCTAGTCAGCGTCGGGTGGCGACCACCAGGGTCATGTCGTCGACCGGCGCGGTCGTGCCGACGAACAACGAGAGCGCCTCTTCGATGCGATCGCGCACGCGCGGCGCGGGCTTGCCGCGGGCTGCGCGCGCCACGTCGATGATGCGAGCCTCGCCGAACTGCTCGCCACGCTCGTTGACCGATTCGCTGATGCCGTCGCTGAAGCAGACGAACATGTCGCCCGACAAGAGCACGGTCTCGCCTTCTTCGTACGTCGCGTCGTCTTGGATGCCGATGGCGATGCCACCCTCGACGAGACGGTCGATGTCACCGTTTCGACGGATGATGATCGGGGGGTCGTGACCGGCGTTGGAGTAGCGGAGCCGACCGCTCTCGGGATCGAGCTCGCCGTAGAACAGCGTGACGAAGCGGTTGGTGGGCGCGTATTCGGCGAGGTAGCGGTTCACCTTGCCCATCACGTCGGCGACGCTGCCACCCACGTGGGCCTCGGCGCGGAGCCCGGCATGCACGGACGAGATGAGCAGGGCGGCGCCGGTCCCCTTGCCCGAAACGTCGCCCACGGCGATGCCCAGCCGCTTCTTGCGTGCGGGCTCGACGCGGGGCGCGAGATGGATGAAATCGAAGTAGTCGCCGCCCACCTCGAGGCACGGCAGCGAGACGCCGGACAAGTCCCATCCCTCGACCTTGGGCGGGGTGATCGGCAGCAGACGCGCCTGGATCTCCCCGGCGATCTTCAGCTCCTCCTGGATCCGTCGCTTCTCTTGCACCTCGGCGCGCAAGCGTTCGTGCTCGATCTTGATCGCCGCGACGGCGGCGATGGTCGCCAACACCGAGAGGTCGGCGTCGACGAAGCTGTTGCGGATGGGGTTGTCGACGTAGATCGCGCCGAGAATTTCGCTGCCGACGCGCAGCGGCACCGCCATCACGCTGCGGATGGCGCCCATCTCGACCGAGCTCGAACGTCGGAAGCGTGGGTCGACCCCCGCGTCGGCGGTGCGCACCATCGTGCCGTCGTGCACCGCGCGAGACAGAATCGTGCGGCTCACCCGCGGCGGCGGATCGCGGGGGAGTGCCGCGGTCGGCGTGGCAGCGAGCCGACAGGTGATGTCGCCACCCTGGCGGAGGAAGAGAAACCCGCGTTCGGCAGGAAGAGCCTCGAACACGAGGTCCAAAGTGCTGCGGAGCACTTCGGCGACGGTGCTCTTCTGGATCAAGACGACGCCGACGCGGGAGATGATCTCGAGGAGGTCGGTTCGGGGTTTCTCCCCGCCCGGTGTCTCCTGTGTCGAGTCCGGTGAGCCGGAGAAGGGCGCTGCGGCCGGGAGGTGGAGGGTCGCGAGCAGCGCGCTCGCGTCCTTCAACACCGTGGTCTCGTTGTCCGGGAGCCGGTCGTGATCGGCCCCGATGAACGTCACCGGCGGCGGAATCGAAGTCCGATCGTTGGCGAGGAACGTGAGGACGCTCTCGCCGATCTGGACGACGTCACCTTGGACGAGTCGATGCGGCTCGGTGACCGGCAGGCCGTTGATGAGCGTGCCGTTCGCGCTGCCGATGTCGGCGAGGATGACCTGCCCGGCGTCGTGCTGCACCACCGCGTGGAGCCGCGACGCGAACGGATCCCGCAACGGGATGTCGCTGCGAACCGAGCGTCCGATGGTCATTCGGAGCCGATCCAGCCGGATCATCTCCGGATCCTGTCCATTCTCGCGAACGATGAAGCTGGCCATCCCTCGGCACCAAGTCCTAGACCAGAGGCCTGGGCGGACCAAGCCTCCCGTCAGGATTCGCCGGCACCGACCAACACGACACCCACGGTCTTGCGTTGGCCGAGTTGCCGTAGCGCGGTGCGCAACTCGCTCTTCTTCGAGATGCCCGCGCGCGTCACGAAGATCATGCCGTCGACGGCGGGCTCGAGCGCGTTGGCCTCGCCACCCTCGAGGACGCATGGGCCGTCGATGATCACGTAGTCGTAGACCTGCGCCAGCATCGCCAGGAGGTCCTGGAAACATGCCGAATGGAGCGCACGCGGGTACCGCGCCTCGCTCGGCGACTCGGCGAGCAGGTGGAACGACGGGCCGAGCGCCAAGAGCGTCCACGGCTCCCCGTTGCCGCGCATCTGCCTCACGACCTGCGCAGAGAGCCCGGTGCCCGCGGGGACCTCGAACCCCAGCATCTTCGCGAGCGCAGGGCGATGGAAGCTGGCCTCGACGAGCGCCACCCGTGCGCGCTGGGACTCGGAGAGCACGAGCGCGAGCTGCGCGGCGAACGTGCTCTTGCCTTCGTTCTCGCGCGCGCTCGTGATGGCGAAGGTGCGTCGCCCCTCGGACTGGAGCAGCTCGAGCCGGTGTCGAATGAGGCGGAGCGCTTTGATTGGTTTGGGATCGTCGCCGAGAACGGCGAGGATCTCGGGAGCGGTCGGCGAGGGCATGACCGGCTCGATTCGGATGGGCCCCTCCTCCTCGGCGTTGCCCCGAGGCCCGCCGCGGGCGACCGTCAGCGCACCGGACGGTGGCGCAGCCCGCGCGAGCGCGTCGGTGGGAGGCGTCACCTTCGGTCCACCGATGTTGGGGAGCGTTCCGAGCGACGGAGAGAGCCCGAGCGAGTCGATGTCGCCGGCGTCGGCGAGGTGATCCTCGAGCGCGATGCGGCCGATGACGTAGAGCAGCGAGAACGCGATGGCGCTGGCCAGGCCGAGCATCGCGGCGATTCCCCGGCGGCCCTTGACCGGCTTGGACGGCCGGAACGCCGGCTCGATGATCGAGACGAGCTTCGCCTTGCTCGCTTCGGACGCCTTGAGCGCGAGCTCCATCGCCTCGGATTTGCCCTTGAGCTCGTCGTGGCGTCGCTTGGCCTCGCCGAGCACGCGGAGGACCCGCTGCCACTCGGTCTCGAGATCGAGCTGCGGGTCCTTCGGAGCGGTACCCGCGTCGACCGGTGCGACGGCTGCGGGCCCCGCGGCCTTGAGCGCGGCTTCACGTGCCGCGATCTGGATGTTCACCTGCTTGAGCTTCTCGGCCTGCGAGTCCGCGGCGGCGTACTCGCTCGGAGCCTCGATGGTGCCGGCCTTGGCGGCGGCATCGATCGCGGCGAGCCGTGCTCGCGCGTCTTGCAGTTGTTTGGCGGCAGTCGCAGCCGTCGCCTGCGCGGCCTTCATGTCCGGATGCTCGGGGGTCAGCTTGGACGACTTGGTGACGACGTCGGCCTGTGCCTCGGCGTAGGCTTTGGTCGCCGCATCGACCGCGGCGACGGCGCGATCGCGCGCGAGCGGCTCACCGGAAGGGGGCGGCGCGGCGACGGCTTTCGACGTGTTCTTGAGGTCCGCCTCGAGGCGAGCACGCTGGCGAAAGAGCGCTGCGAGCACGGGATCGGACGAGGTCGGAACGCTGTCGGGAAAGGCGCCCGTCGGCTTTTTGGCGACCGCGGAGATGCCCAGGTTGGCCCCCTGGGGCAGGTCGGTCGCGAACTCGGGGTGCTGGGCGAGGAACTTGGTGACCGCCTTCACCGCCGCGTCGATCTCGCCGCTCGCGGCCGTGACCTCCTTGGCGAGGAAGACCGCGTCGGTGCGGAGCTCGCTGATGCTCCCGCCGACGTAGTCCTCGGCGATCGAATCGGCGAGGAACTGGGTGACGTCGCGCACGATGTCGCGGGTGTCGGCGCCGTCGACCTCGGTCATGTCGAACGAGACGACATAACGACCGCTCTCCCGCGCGCGGATGCCGACGTGCGGCTTCATCGCCTCGACCGCGTCGAGGATGCCCTGCGACTCGACGAGCCCCGGATACAGCTTGAACTTCTGGATCGCGGACTCGAGGCGACCGCGCTCGTAGACCATGTCCTTGATCTTCGCGGCGCGCTTGAGCGAAGACTCGGCCACGTCCTGACCCGGCTTGTCGGCGGCGCGCACGGCGAAGGTGCACTCGGACATGTAGCTCCGTCGCACCCGGAGCGTGAAGACCACCGACGCGATGACGCCGATGGCGAGCACGACGAGTGCGCCCACCAGGTAGCGTCGGCCTCGCCGCGCAATGGCGAGCACGCGCGCGAGCCGCTCCGACATGGCGAGCTCGGGAGGCAGGGTCGCGTGGGGGTCAGTGCTCATCGAAGACGACGGATGGAGGTCTGATCACCATAGGCTTCCCGCGGCGACGTTGAAAGCCGGGCCTTCATCCGCCGCCCTTCACCCGGCTGATCACGAAAATGGCGATCAGGATGACGGCCGAGGACACGACGAGGCCTACGACGTCGCGTCGAGTGGTCTCGACCTTGAACGACGGAGCCTGTGCTCGCACTGCCCGGTAGAGGGCTGCCGCGAGCCCGAGCCACACAAAAAGCAGCTGTTTGTAGCAAAACGAGAGGAAGAAGATTCCGACGAAGATCGCCACCAACGACACCACCAGCGCCTCGGCGAAGCGTATGAGCTCGGGGTCGATGCCTGGGGGCGGCTGGTAGGTGACGGCCAGCGCGATCTTCATCGAGACCCAGAGCATCCCGCCCCACAAAACGAGGCCCATCAGCCCGAGCTCGGCCGCCGCCAGCAGATACGAGTTGTGTGCGGTCATCGGGATCGAGATCGCGTCGACGAACTGTCCGACGCCCACGCCCAAGAACGGATACGCGCGCACGACGTCGACGCCTTCGTAGAGAATCGTCGCGCGCTCGAGGCTCGACGAGTCGGCCTCGGCGCCTTCGCGCCCGCCGAGGAGCATCAAAGGGAAGATGGCCGCCGCCGCGAGCACCGCGCCCTTCCAGCCGAAGCGTCGAACGAGCGCGATGAGCGAGATCGCTCCGATGACCAACACACCCGTGCGCGACTGCGAGAGCACCACCGCCCAAAGCGACACGGCCACGATCGGCGCGACGAAGAACACCTTCCACCAGCGCCCCCTCCTGGCGCCGAGGAGGAACACGAGGGGAAGCCCTGCGCCGACGAACACCGACATCTCGTTCGGATCGCCGAGCTGCCCTCGGTAGCGCACGCGACCGCCCGTCGAGATGGTGCCGACGAGGCCGACGCGCTCGCACTCGTAGTCGGCGTTCTCCTTGCCCCCGCGCTCGCACCCGTGTCGTCCCTCGCACTCGCGACCGTCGGGGAAATGCTCTTCTTCGTCCGGCGTGATCACGACCTCGATGCACTGCCGGACCTGCATGCCTTGGTGCACCGCGATCGCCGCCACGACGCCGAGGGTGATCGTGAGCGCGAACGACATCGCCACGAGCCGCTTCGGAGTGGCGGCAGCGAACGCGATCAGCGTGAGGAAGATCGCGCCGAAGCCCACTGTCAGCCACGTCATCCTGAAGCCGTCAGCTCTTCCTAGGCGGAACATGGTGACGAAGAACGACCACACGACGAACGCGATCAGCCACGGAATTTGGGGCGGCGCGCCGAGCTTCGTCCGTCGGTTCGCGGCTTCGTAGAGGATCGCGAGCGTGGTCGTCGCGGTCAGGACCTCGAGCGGCCGGACCTTGCCGATCTCGGGCATGATCTCCATCGGCCGCACGAGCAGCACGAGGACGAGCAGAATCGCACCGACGATGGCCACGATCTCACGCCTGACACTCGAAGGGGCCGCGGATCATGGGATGAACGCCGCGGGCATCGGGCGCGCCAGCGTCGGCATCGCCGAGACGGCGCTCGTGCTGCCCCATGCGTACGAGAGCCCGATGTATCCCAGGTGACGCACGTACCACGGCGGAGCTTCGGCGGGCGGCGCCGGAACCAGGTGCGTGGCGCGGAAGTCGTAGCCGACGAGCACGCCGAAGCCGCCGCCGATCCCCCACCGGAGCATCACCGCTCCGCCCCCGCTGGTGACCGACGCGCCGTCGTTCGGACCGACGGTGATGCCCGTCTGCTGGCCGCCCGCCTCTCCGACGATCTCGAACGCGTTGCGCGCCCGTCCGCCCAGGGGTCTTCCCACGACCAACAACGTCAACGTCGCCGAGGCACCCGGGCCCACGCGCGGCTGGGCGAGGCCGTACTGGAACCCGGCCAGCATCGAGGCGCTGAACGCCTCTCGGGCGTGGATCAGCCCGGCAGCGCCGACTGGGAGCACCGAGGCTTCGTCGCCGAATCGCGGAATCACGTACGCGACGCCGGCACCGAGGTTCGCGGAAGTTCGGAGCGTGAGCGCCCGCGAGAGCCCGAGCGTCGCGGTGGCTGCGCCGCCGTCGATCGATTCGAAGCTGGTCCCACTCGGGCTTCCTGCGCCGAGGACGTACGCGACGTGGAAGCGCTCGAGCATGAGCGCGCCCTCGAGGGTCGTCCGCGGGTCGAGCCGATGCTGCAGAGAGAAGCGGCTGCGGTTGGTGAGGTAGTCGATCCCACGGCGTCGGACCTCGTCGGTGCCCGGAACGGTCTCCGCGATGGTTCCCATGAGGTCGATGCCCGTGAGCACCTGCAGCGTGTTCCTCGCCGAGAGCTGGAAGGCGAAGGTCACCGCGCCGGCCCCGTTCCACACCGTTCGTCGGGTGGACACCGGATCGATCCCGACGGCGTCCCCGTCGGTTCCGCGGGCGGCCTGCAGCGAGCCGATCGAGCCCAGCCAGCTCGTCAGGACGGTGGTGCGCCGATCGAGGCGAGACACCGTTCGGTAGGACAGCCCGCCCCGCAGGGCTCGGCTCTCGAACGACGGCCCGAGCGGCTCGTAGTTCATGAACCGGCCGAACATGCGGAGGTCCTCGCCCTCACCATCGATCCGGCCGCGTCCGATGAGACCGAGGGATGCCTCGAGCGAGGTGTAGAGGGCGGGGTGCCGGGTCGGTGGCGTCCCCGCCGTCTGGAAGACGTTCGAGTCCACGCCCTGTACGACCGCGGCTTGGGCCGCGACGTCGGTGATTTCAGGGCTGAAGAACAAGGCCATGACGCGGGGGGCGCGAGCCTAGCGCACTCGAGGCGGCTCGATCTCGAAGTCGACCATCAACGCACGATGATCGGAGGCGCCGCGCGGCATTACGCGGACGGAAAGGAAGCGGATCTGGGGGCTCCCGAGCGCGCGATCGATCCTCATCCAGGGAATCTTCGTAGGGAACGTGTAGCCGAACCCGAAGCCCACGTCGTCGAAGGCGTCGTGGTACGGGGCGAAGTACTTCCGGCCGAGGGCGCTGAGCGGCGGAAGGTTCGTGTCCCCGACGATGAGCACCGGCTCGGTGCTGCGCGCTGCGGCCTCCGTCGCCCCCGCGATCTGACGTCTCCGGTTTTCGATGCCCTCGCGAGGATCGGCGCCGTCCATCAGGCCGCTGCGGGCGGAATAAGGGTGTACGTTCACCACGCGAAATGGCCCGATCGGCCCCTCGAGGGTGTAGGCCGCCCAGCACGGTGCGACACCGTCCGGAAAGCGATCCGGGAACTCCACGGCGCGAAGCGGCAGCTTCGTCGCGAGGACGAACTCGTCGTTGAGCTGCAGCGTCATGTCGGGGAGCTGCGCGTGCAGCTCGCCCTTGCTGAACGTGGAGCGAGAGGCCTGGAGCAGCACGAGATCCGCGGAAGCGGCCGCGATCTCGCGCGCGAGCGCGGTGCGATCGAGCTTCGCGTAGAAGACGTTGTAGGTCAGCAGCCGGAGTCGCCGACCATTCGCTGCGCGCCCGCCGTGCAAGCGCAGGCCCATCAACGGGAAGAGCGCGACGAGCAACGTGACCAGCGACAGTCCCGCGAGCAGGTGCCGTCGCAGCATCAGGGCGACCACGAAGCATGCGATCGAAAGGACGGCGAAGGGGTGGTGCGGTATGTAGAGGAGGAAGAAAGTCGGCCTCGTGCCCTCGCCAGCGACCCGGAGCGAGACCACGCCGGCGACCGCCGCGACGAGGTTCCCGACCACGCCCAGGCGCAAGAGCACCTCGGCGAATCGTCGAATCCTCTCGCGCCCCAAGACCGGCAAAGTGCGGGTCGGGGTAGACGAAATCGGGTGGGGGGCAAAGCGGGCCAAATTCACATCGAGGCGTCGTCGCCGTGTTATGACGACCTCCCGTGTCCCCTCGCTCGCTCCTCTCCCTCTCGGTTGTCGTCTTCGGCCTCGCTACGAGCGGCGCCTTCGGCTGCGGCTCGCCCGCGACCTACGCGTGGCGCGAAGAGAAGCCCGCCGAGTTCCGCATCGGCCCGGGCGATCGCCTCCGCATCAGCGTGTGGAAGCACGACGAGCTCAGTCACGAGGTGACCGTTCGTCCCGATGGGAGCGTGTCGCTCCCGCTCGTCGGCGAGATCCGCGCGTCCGGGCGATCGGGCCCCGAAATCGCGCACGACATCGAGGGGCGGCTCGCAAAATTCTACACCGAGCCGGCGCCGGTGACCGTCGTCGTCACCGAGGTGAAGTCGTACAAGCTGTTCGTCATCGGCGAGGTGCAGAAGCCGGGGGAGCTGGTGCCCGGCCAGCCGATCACGGTCCTCCAGGCCCTCTCGATGGCGGGCGGTCTCACGCCCTACGCGCATCGTGATGGCATCGTCATCCTTCGCCGTGACGAGCGCGGGGAGCGCCGCATTCCGTTCAGCTACTCGGCGGTGGTGGGCGGCGACATGCAGCAGAACCTCGTGCTGCAAGCCGGCGACACGATCATCGTTCCGTAACGGAATTATTTGTCGTGTGTGGGGTTTTTGCGAAGAGCCGACCTGTGAGGTAGCCTCGTCCACAGGTGATTTCGCTGCAGGTTCCCGCTCTGCTGACGTATCGCGACGTCGCCATGCGCGTCGTGTCGGCGAGCTGCAAGATCTTTGCGCAGAACCTCAAGAGCACCGACCCCCAGAAGTTCCAGGAGGAGATCGTCTCGGCGGCTGGCGAGGCGTTCAACAACACGGTCCTCCACGCCTACCGAGGGCGGGTCGACGGACGGGTGACCATCGAGGTCGAGCCCAAGGCCGATCTGCTCGAGATCCGCATCATCGACAACGGAACGAGCTTCGACTTGAGCGCGGTCCCTACGCCCGAGCTCGACGATCTGCCGGAGTCCGGCATGGGCTTGTTCATCATCCGCTCATTCATGGACGATGTCGCTTACCGTTCGGGCCCGCCCAATGTGCTGTATCTTCGGAAGTGCCTTTGACGCGGCCGCCGCTCCGCTCTAAGTCCGCCACCCCCATCCCCATGGGCCCGACCCCCGCCTCCCGATGAAGTCCTCGATCCTGCGCGAAGCGGAACAACTCACTCTCAAGGTCGAGGGTGAGCTCGACGCGCTCTCTGCGCCCATCCTTCGGCCTGTCATCGACGAGATCGTCGGTGAGCAGCCCAAGTTGGTGGTCTGCGATCTGTCCGCGTTGCGTATGGTCGACAGCTCCGGCGTCGGCGCGATTGTGTCGCTCTACAAGCGCCTCCGCACCGCCGGCGGCAACTTCCGGCTCGAGGGCCTCAGCGGCCAGCCGCTCGCGATCTTCAAGGTCTTGAAGCTCGATCGAGTCTTCCAAATCGGCTGACGTGCTCGCAGGGCTCCGCGCGAAGAACCTCCACACCTGGCTCGGCGGCTGGGCGCAGTCCCTCGCGAGCCGACGTCCGTACCGCGGTGGTCCACGGCACGTCATGTTCGCGTTCTGCGATCACTACGAGCCGCTGCACGGCGGCGTCTCGCAGGAGGTCGGTCGGGCGCGCGTCGAGTACTGGCGCGAGCACTATCCTCGTCTCGCCGAGGGCTATCGAGACGCCGACGGACTCCCGCCCCGCCACTCGTTCTTCTTCCCGGGCGAGCAATACGACCCGCACAACCTCGAGCTGCTCGCCGAGCTCGCGCGGGGCGGCTTCGGCGAGGTCGAGGTGCACCTGCACCACGACAACGACACCGAGGAGAACCTCCGCCGCGATCTCGCGAGCTACCTGAAGCTCTATGCCTCGCACGGGCACCTCACGCGGGGACCGGACGGTCGCCCGCGGTACGCGTTCATCCACGGCAACTGGTGCCTCTCGAACGGCCGCCCCGATGGCCGCTACTGTGGCGTCGACGCCGAGATGCCGCTGCTCTTCGACACGGGGTGTTACGCGGATTTCACCTTCCCCGCCGCGCCCGACGCGTCGCAGCCGAACATCGTCAACCAGATCTACTGGCCGGTCGGCGACATGGCGCGGCGCCGCGCCTACGAGCAGTCCGAGCGGGCGCGCGTGGGCAAACGCTACGACGACCGCATGCTCTTCATCACCGGGCCATTGGCGCTCACGCGCCGTCCGCGCTCGCCCAAGGTCCGCATCGAGTCGAGCGCGGTCACCGCGAACGACCCGGGCACCAAGGCGCGCGTCGACAGCTGGGTGGCTCAGGCGATCCACGTCGAGGGCCGTCCCGACTGGGTCTTCGTCAAGGTTCACACGCACGGCGCCCCCGAGCCGCAAGCGCACTCGCTCCTCGGCGACGGCGGACGCGCGATGCACGACGCGCTGCGCGCCTTTGACGACCGCCGCGATTGGTTTCTCCACTACGTGACGGCGCGTGAGATGTTCAACATCGCCATGGCCGCGATCGACGGCCACGGCGGTAACCCGCACGATCACCGCGACCACCTGCTCGCTCCGCCCCCCGTCGTCTCGCCCTGATCGCGTTCCGGCCGGAGTTGCAGTACCCCGTCCCGACGATGGCTGACCTTTACGGTGAGTTTGTCGCGCGCTTCGCATTTCCTGCCTGGGAGCGTGCGCGCGGTCGTCGCTCGATGGAGCACTTGCGGTATCTCGAGCGGACCGAACGCTGCTCGTACGAGGAGCTCGAGGCGATCCAGCTCGGCTCGCTCCGCCGGCTGCTCACCCACGCCTACGCGAACGTCCCCGCGCAGCGCGATTCGATGCGCGCCGCCAGGTTCCATCCCAACGATCTGCGGAGCGTGTCGGACCTCGCGGTGTTGCCGATCCTCACCCGCGCGGAGCTTCGCGCGCAGGGCGAAGGCCGTCGCTCCACCGCGGCGCCGTTCTGCAGCGTGAAGAAGAGCACCTCGGGCTCGACCGGTGAGCCGCTCGCGATCGAATACGACCGCGACTCCGAGGACTGGCGGCAAGCGGTCAAGCTCCGTGGCTACTCGTGGGCCGGGTTTCGCCCCGGCGTGAAAACGCTCCATTACTGGGGCGCCGGGCGTCCCTCCTCGTCGAAGCTCACCCGCACCAAGATCGCCCTCGATCGCGGCCTCAAGCGCGAGAAGTACCTCGATTGCGGCCGACGCAACGACGAGGACCTCGCCAGCGTGGTCACGACCCTTCGCGCCGAACGGCCCGACGTGCTCATCGGCTTCTCGCAAGCGCTCGCCGATCTGTCGCGGCACATCGTCGCGCGCCGGCTCCGCGACTGGCCGAGCATCAACGTCATCTGCGCCGCCGAACGGCTCCTGCCGGCCGATCGCGAGCTCGTCACCGCGGCCTTCGGACCGAACGTGTTCGAGACCTACGGCTCGCGCGAGGTCATGCTCATCTCCGCCGAGTGCGAGGCCCACGCGGGCATGCACATCTCGATGGAGAACCTCCTCGTCGAGGTCGTCGTGCGCGGGCCGTCGGGTGAACGGCCGGCTCGTCCCGGCGAGACCGGCGAGATCGTCGTCACCGACCTCCACAACTACGGCATGCCGTTCATCCGCTACGCGCTCGGCGACATGGCCACGCTGCACGACGGTCCGCCGTGCAGCTGCGGCCGCGCTCTCCCGCGCATCGCGTCGGTCGACGGCCGCGTCACCGAGACGCTGGAGGACGCCACGGGCGGACGGGTCAACGGCCTCCTCTTCAGCACGCTGGTCCTTCCCCTCGGCGACAAACTGACCGCCTACCAGGTCGTCCAACACCGCGACCGGTCGATCACCGTGCGCGTCGTCTCCACCAGCATGGATGCGAAGGACGAGTCCTCGCTCGTCTCCGACATCGCTCGCTATGTCGGAGACCTGCCGATCCGCGTTCAGCGCCTCGAGGATCTCCCGCTCGAAGCCTCCGGCAAGCGCCGGTTGGTTGTAGTCGAGCGCTAAGAGCATTTCTCGACCGCGTTGATTCCTGGTGGCCCGTTCCCCCCGGCTTGAAAAGCCGGGGCCCCTTCGCGAATCGCACGAACGCACGCGTCTTCAGCTTGAAGCCCTTGCGGGCTCCTTGCGTGGACGTAGCGGCGAAAGGCGACTCACCTGAAGACCTGCGCGAAGGAGCCCGCGGGAGCGGGCTTCAATCGAAACATCCGATTGGGCCCCGGCTTTCAAGCCGGGGGGAAGGGGAATCCCTTCGGATCGACGCGGGTGAGAACTGCCCTAGCCGAGCGCCGCGCGATAGATCGCGAGGTACTCGTCGCTCATGCGTCGAGCGTCGTAGTGCCGCGCCCGGACCGGCGCGCGCGCCTGGAATTTGCGGCGCTCGTCCTCGCTCTCGAGCAGCGTGCGCATCGCACCACGCAAGGCCTCTTCGTCGCGCGGTGCCACGATCAGGCCGGCGTCGGCGAGGACTTCCCTGGTGCCGCCGACGTCCGTCGACACGATGGGCAAGCCTGCGGCCATCGCCTCGACCAGCGCGAGGGGAAGACCTTCGCTACGCGACGAGAGCACGAACACGTCGAACGAGGGGAGCACGCGCGGGATGTCGCGCCGCACACCCGCGAGCACCACGAACGGAGCGACCTTCTCGGCCTCTTCGCGAACGGCGGGCATCGCGTCGCCATCGCCGACGATCACCAGACGCACCCCAGGTCCGAGCAGCGGCGCGGCCGAGCGGATGAAGTGTGCGTGATCCTTCTCCTTGCTCACGCGTCCGACGGTGCCGAAGACGAAGGCATCCTGCGGGATGCCGAGCTCGTCGCGAATGGCCCGGCGCGCTTCGGGATCCGGCTTGAAGGCGTCGAGCTCGATGCCGTTGGCGATCGTGTGCAGGTGGCCCGGCGGGCACTCGGCCTTCTCACGCGCGGTCTTCGCGGTGGCGTCGGACACGGCGACATACGCGTGGACGAGGTGACCGCCGAGCCGTCGGAGCCACAGCCGACGGCCGCCATCGGGGTTCACGCCGTGTTTGGTGTGCACGACCACCGCGCCCGCGAGCCGGCCAGCCGTCGCGCCGTAGAACAGCGGCTGCGGGTTGTGCGTGTGCACGACGTCGATCGCCTCGCGGCGAAACACCGCTCGGAGACGCGTGATCAGCGTCAGATCGATGCCGTCGCCCTTGGGCACGGTGTGCAGCGTGACGCCTCGTGCGGCGAAGTCCTTCGCCAGTACGCCATCGGGCGGCGGTGCGAGGGAGATCGCGTGCACGCGATGCCCCATCTTCAGCTGCGCGGTGGCGAGATCGAGGGCGACCCGCTCCTGCCCTCCGAGCGCAAAGGACGAGAGCACGTGGGCGATCGTGAGCGGCTTCAATGTCCCCTACGCGCGATCATCATGAGGGGCGTGCGAAAGATGATGCTCAGCTCGGTGACGAGGAACGTCCCGAAATCCTCGAGCGCAGCGCTGTAGGCGAGGTCGTAGAGGAGCTTGACGCGCATGTCGTCCGCGAGCGCGCCTTCGGCGTCCTCGATCTCGAACGGGTTCGTCAGATCCTTGGCGAACGGGGCGATCGGGCTGTCGTCGTCAGCGCGCCCGGTGTAGCCGAGCGAGATCTGCGCGAGGCCGGTCAGGCCCGGGCGCACGCCGCGCATGCGCTCTTCGAAGAACGGAATCGCTGCGGCGAGGGTCTGCAGGATCTCCGGGCGCTCGGGACGTGGACCGACGAGCGAGATGTCTCCGCGCAAGACGTTCCAGAGCTGAGGCAGCTCGTCGAGCCGGGAGCTACGGAGGAATCGACCGACGGGGGTCACGCGCGGATCGTTCTCGGACGCGATCACCGCGCCGGTCAGCTTCTCGGCGTCGACCCGCATCGTGCGGAATTTGTAGATGGTGAAGGTCTCGAACTGGAGCCCCTCGCCCTCGAGGAGCTCACCCGCGCGCTCTTGCGCGAAGAAGATCGGCCCCGGGCCATCGCGGCGGATGGCAGCGGCGATCACGGGGAACAGCGGGGCGGTCAGGGCAAGCCCGACCGACGCCCCGACGACGTCGATCAGACGCTTCGCAATGCGAACGGAAGGTCTGGGCACACGAGCCCCTTACTACCAGTCGGTCGAATGGGAAACCCTCGACCCGGTCGACACGCATCTGGTCTTCGGATAAGAGGCCCACCCCTCGCCGTCGCCCGGCGAAGGGGCCGAGGTTTGCAGCGTGCGCGTTCTGGTCGTCACGAAGATCTTCCCGAACGCTCGCGAGCCCCACGCCGCGACCTTCAATCGCCAGCAATTCACCGAGCTGGGGCGGCTCTGCGACGTCGAGGTTCTCGCAACGATACCGTGGTTCCCGTTCGCCTCCCTCGCTGGCGACCGGAGCCGGGCTCACTCGTTGCGTGACGTTCCTGCGACGGACACCATCGGCGGACTTCCCGTCGCGCACCCTCGCTACCTGTACCTGCCCAGGATCGGCGACGCCGTCGCGAGCCCGCTCTACGCGGCATCGCTGCTCGCGGACCTGGTTCGCCGTCGCGATCGCGTCGACGTCATCCTCGGTGCGTGGGCCTACCCGGATGGGGCGGCCATGGTCATGCTCGGCGCGCTGCTCGGAATCCCGGTGGTCCTCAAGGTCCACGGCTCCGACCTGAACGTGATCGGCCAGCGTCCGGTGGTCCAAGCGCACCTCCGCAGGACGCTCCCCCACGCTGCCGGTCTCGTCGCCGTCAGCCGACCGCTCGGCGAGGCGGCGATCGCGCTCGGTGCGCGGCCCGAACGAACGCACACGGTCGCCAACGGAATCGATCGGCAGCGCTTCCATCCGCGCGATCGGGTCGCCTCGCGCCGCGCCGTCGGGCTCCCCGAGGACGGGCGCGTGATCACCTGCGTCGGCCGACTCGAACGCGAGAAGGGCGCGCTCGACCTCGTCGATGCGTTCAGTCTCGTGTCCGCGGCGCACCGCGACGTCACCCTCGTGCTCGTCGGTGACGGCGGCGCTCGCAAGGAGATCGAGGAGCGCGCGCGTCGCTTCGGTGGTCGTCTCCTGGTCGCCGGTCCCCAGCCCCACGACAAGGTCCCCCACTACCTCGCCGCAGCCAACATCGTCACCTTGCCGAGTTGGAACGAGGGCACGCCGAACGCGGTCCTCGAGGCGTTCGCCTGCGGTCGCCGCGTCGTCGCGACCGCCGTCGGCGGCGTGCCCGACGTGTTGCACTCCGACGCGCTCGGCGCGCTGGTTCCCGCACGCGATCCCGCGGCGCTGGCCACCGCCCTCCAAACTGCGCTCTCGCGTCCGTATCAGCCCGAAGACGTCGTCGAGGTCGCGGGCGTGCGAAGCTGGAGCGAGAGCGCACAGCAGTTGCACGACATCCTTGCCCGCGTAGCGCGCGCACCCAAGAGCGCCCGGTAGCGCGATGGCCGAAGAAGAAGCGAAGGCGTCCTCGGTCGGCAACAGCGCGGCGCGCGGCGCGATGTGGAACATCGGCGCGAGCGTCGGCGCGCGCGTGATCGGTCTCGTCGGCACGCTCTACATGACGCGGCTGCTCGCGCCCGACGTGATCGGCGAGGTGTCCGCGGCCGCCGTCCTCGCCAACAGCGCGAGCTGGTTCTCGCACCTTGGCTTCAATCAATACATGGTGACCAAGGCTCGCGAGAGCCGCGAGCTCACCTATCACGTCGCCGTGGTCAACACGGTGTTCGCGATCGTCGGATTGACCGCGATCGCGTTCACCGGATCGCTCTTCGCGCCGGTCTTCAGCGCGCCGAACCTGGCTGCCTACCTGCCCGGGCTCGCGCTCTCGGTCCTCATTCGCCGTCTCGGCGGCGTGGCCGACAAGGTCCTGGTCCGCGATCTCCGGTTCCGCGAGGTCGCCCTCGCGGGCGCCGCCGGCGAGCTCGCGTTCTCGGTGAGCGCGGTGACTCTCGCCGCGACGACGAAGCTCGGCGGTCAGGCAATCGTCATCGGAAACCTGATCCAGGCGGTCATCACCACCGGCCTCGTGCTCCGGGCCACGGGCTTCGGATGGTTCTCCCGCTCGCCGTGGAGCTGGGCGCACACCAAGGACATCTTCCGCTACGGCATTCCGCTCGGCGTCGCCCAGGTGCTCAACAGCGCGTCGCGCTACTGGGACAACCTCGAGTTCTCGGCGTTCTTCGGTCGCAAGGTCCTCGGCCTCTACAACATGGCCTACAACCTCGCCGACATCCCCGCGGTGCAGTTCGGCGAGCAGATCGCGGGCGTGCTCCTCCCCGCGATGCAGAAGGTCAGCCCGGCCGATCGAAAGCGGGCGGTGGTGCGCGCGTCGGCCCTGCTCGCGTTGGTCGTGTTCCCGATGGCCATCGGGCTCGGCGCGATCGCGCAGTCGTTGATCGGCGCCTTGCTCAGGCCGGAGTGGCAGGGCGTGGCGCCGCTGCTCACGGTGCTCTCGGCGCTCTCGGTGTTCCGGCCGCTGACGTGGGTGTTCTCCTCGTATCTGAACACCTACGGGCGCAACCGCACGTTGATGATCCTCGAGGCGATCAAGCTCGCCCTGCTCCTCGGGTGCATCGCGGCCTTCGCCAAGTGGGGTCCGCTCTGGTCCGCCGGTGCGGTCGGCCTCGCCTTCGCGGTGCACGCGCTGATGATGGCGACGCTGGTCGTCGTGACCGACGGAATCTCGGCGCGCGAGCTCGCGAGCGGGTTCTTCCGCCCGATCGTCGCGTGTCTGATCATGGCCGCCGCCGTCATCGGCGTGCGCCACGGGCTCGTCGCGCGGGGCGTGAAGTCGCAGTGGGTCCTGCTCATCGTCGAGACGACGGTGGGCGGCCTCGTCTACATCCCGGCCGCGCTGCTCGTCGCGCGCGAGACGAGCCTCGAGTTCCTCCAGCGCGTGAGGAAGGCCCTCAAGCGCGGGGACTGAGCGGCGTGGGCTCGACACCCCAGTCGCGCTCGAGCAACCCGTAGCGAACGAGTCCCGCGGCGAACCCCACGCCGTGCGACACGTGCAGCACCGGGAACACCGCCCACACGATCGGGATCGCCGCGACACCGGCCTCGCGTCCGACGCGAACGGCTTCGGCGCCGGTCGCGAGCGCGTAGGCGGCGAACGCGATCGGGGTGAACGGCTGCACCGCCGACGTGGCGAGGAGCGCCGCGGCTCCGCTGACCATGAAGAAGGGAAGCGCGGGGCGGATCGAGAGGAACTTCTTGTGCTTGAGGAGCGTGCGCGCGCGGCCGCGTCCGTACTTGTAATACTGCTTGGCGAGCGCGTTGAACGACTCGCGCGGGTGGTAGTGCACGACGATCTCGGGCGAGAGGTAGACCTTGCCGCCGGCGTCGATCAGCCGCTGATTGAGCTCGGCGTCCTCGTTGGTGATCGCGCGCGGATCGTAGAGGCCGATGCGCTCGAACACCCGACGACGGAACGCACCGAGGAACACCGTGTCGACGAAGCCCTCGTTGTCTGCGGAGCGATACTTGGCGCCGCCGACCCCGAGCGGGCTGCCGAGCGCGGCGCAGAGCGCGCGCTGGAACAACGTGGTCGCGCGGGCACGCTGCGCGCCGCCGACGTTGTCCGCGCCCGTCTTCTCGAGCACCTCGACGCATTTGCGGACGTAGTCGGGCGCATACTCGCAGTGCACGTCCATGCGCACGATGATGTCGCCGCGAGCTTCGTGAACCATCGCGTTCATCCCCGCGGCCTGGAGGCGCTCGGGGTTGTCGATCATGCGGACGCGCGGATCGGCGGCCGACAGGCGCGCGAGGATCTCTCGCGTCTTGTCGGTGCTACGCCCATCGGCGACGAGGACCTCGATCCGATCGGCGGGGTAGTCCTGTCGCAGGACGCTCTCCACGCAGGTCTCGATGAACCGCTCCTCGTTGAAGCAGGGCATCGCGATCGTCACCATCGGGGCCGCGTTCATTTCGGTTGGCGCATTATCATGAATCCGTCGGCCGGCCTGCAGATAGCACGCCGGCACTTCCTCCCTCCGAGTCGGTCGGAATCGGATACCCGGTTGTAGGCGATGATGGTATGCGGCCATACACCCATGCGCACAGCCTTCATCGGTTCGGCCTTCCTCCTCGCCCTGTCGCTCACCAGCGTCGCAGAGGCGGCTCCCCCGGCACCGAAGGGCGCGCACCCGCGTCTCTTTCTCGGACCCACCACGCTCACGACCCTCAAGGCTCGGGTCGGGACGGACGGTTCGGCGGCCGCACGCGCGATCGCGATGTGCAAGAAGGTCACGAGCAATCCGGCCGAGTACCAGAAGAGCGGCTATCAAGGCGACACCTGGGCGTTCACCGCCTCGGCCTGCGCGCTCGCCTATCAGCTCACGGGTTCGGCCGAGTACGCGAGCAACGGCGTGAAGCTGTGGCGGGCGCTGCTCAGCGACCTCAACACGATGGGCGACAAGGGCGCCTGCATCGCGGGCGCGAACGAGACCCAGGCGATCGCGGCGATCAAGCGTGACTCGGGGTACGCCATCCGCTTCATCGGACCGCACACCGCGCTCGCGTACGACTGGTTGCACGACGCGCCCGGAGCCGACGAGGCGCTTCGCTCGCAGTCGCGTGCCTGCTTCAAGGCGTGGACCGACTGGTACGCCAAGAGCGGTTACCTCAACAGCATCCCCGGCTCGAACTATCACGCGGGGTACGTCGTCGCGAAGTCACTGATCGCCGTCGCCGAAGGCGGCGAGGACGGCGCGAACAGCGACAAGATCTGGACCGAGACGGTCGACGACATCTTCGGCAAGCAGCTGGTCGGCAAGGGTCTCGCGCCGAAGGGCGCGCTCGACGGCGGCGACTGGGCCGAGGGCTGGCAGTACGGTCCGCTGAGCGTGCTCCACTACGCCCTGGCTGCGCGCGCGGTCGAAGAGCAGGGCGCCGCGCTGCCCGCGATGCACCAGTGGGCGTCTGATCTCACGCTCCGGTTCGTCTACGGCCTCGTGCCGTCGAAGGACGCGTGTTGGGTCGGTGGCGACATCGACGACAACTCGCCGAACACCCCGCCGAACGGCCGAATCCTCGCCGCTTCGATCATCGGCGGCGCGAGCGATCAGGCCGCGGGCTGGGCCTCGTTCCTGCGCACCAACGTCGCCAAGGACAAGGACCTCTCGCCGGTGTTCGATGCGCTCGCCGAAGCGCGCACGTCCACCCCGTCGGATCCGGCGACCGCGGGCCTGCCGCTCTGGTACCTCGCGAAGGGAACGCGCAACGTCTACATGCGTTCGTCGTTCGACCCGAGCGCCTTCTGGGCGGTGTTCACCTCGGCGCCCCGCGTCGTCCCCGACCACCAGCACGCCGACGCCTCGAACTTCGTGCTCTCGCGCGGCGCCGATCATCTGATCGTCGACCCTTCGCCCTATGGCACGCAGTCGACGCTCACGAGCAACGCGATCGCCATCGACTCGCCGATCGCCAACGCGGAATACCGGCCGAGCCAGACGGGGTGGAGCCTGGCCGACCTCCCCTGGGCGCGCGGCACCAAGGGCGGCGTCGTCGCTGCCCGCAGCGACTTCGCCCAGGCGTTCCACTTCAACGAGACGCCGAGCGACGTTCCGTTCGCCCGGCGTGATTGGGTGTTCACCCCGGAAGGCGAGGTGATCGCGATCGATCGCACGCGCACCGACGTCGCCGCGCGGAACACGTATCTTCGCTTCCGTTCACTCGCCAAGCTCACGCTCAGCGGAACGGTCGCGACGGGCACCCTCGGTGGCTCGCAGGTGGCGATCCACCAGGTGAAGGTCTCGGGCGGTACGGCAGCGATCAAGTCGTACGCGAGGGTCGACAACTGCGATTCCGGCCCGAAGGGCGGATGCACCAACGCGCGCGTGGCCGTCGACGAATACTCGATGACCATCCCGGGTCCGCGAGCGCTCGCCATCCACGCGATCGACGCGCTCGCGGCGGGGGAAGCCCCAGCCGACGTGAAGTCGATGAACGGTGCGCCGATCGACGCGCCTCCGCAGAACGATGGCGTGGTCGGCGCCGCGGTTCTGCGCGGCAAGAGCATGACGTACGTGGTGGCCTCGAGCGCCAACGACGGCGTCGCCGGTGCCACCATGACGTACGGGACGCCGGGCGCCTCGTCGGGCCGTCACGTCGTGTTCGACGCACCCGAAGACGCGTCGGGCAAGTCCACCGTCACCGCCGTCGCGTCCGGCGGTCGTTGCGTCGTCACCATCACCGCGGGCGGAGCGTTCAACGGACACCCGCTGATGTTCTCGGTCTCCCCCGCGGCCGACGGCTGCAAGGCGACCGACGATCCCGACGCCCCGCCCGCGACCGTGGCCCCCGGCGGTCCGACCCCGGGCGATCCGACCCCGGGCGATCCGACGAAGCCCGGCGATGGCGCGAGCGCCAACGACACGAGCGACAGCGGCGGATGCGGCTGCATGACCCCGCGTCACCCGAAGGCGCCCGCCCTCGCGCTGCTCGTCGGCTTCCTCTTCCTGCTACGACGTCCGCTCCGCTCACGTCGGTGAGCGGTGACGCAAGAAGCCTTCAGGAATTCCCCCGGACTGAAAGTCCGGGGGATTTTGCTCACGTCGGTGAGCGGTGACGCAAGAAGCGCTTCTCGATGAAGTGCCACGAGAAGTACGAGAACGCGGTGGCGCCGAGCAACACGACGATGGCGCCCACCGCGGGCGAGAACGAGAACAGGCCGAGCACGATCATCATCTGCACGAGCGGCCAGTGGTACAGGTAGATCCCGTACGAGATGTCGCCGTAGTGGTTCACGTCGATCGGTAGCTTCGACATCCCGACGGCGGCCCAGTAGCAGACCGCGGCGACGCAGAACGGCGCGGTGAGCTCGTGGGCCAGGCCCGTGAGGAACACGTACCCGAGGAACCCGAGCGCCGCGGTCCACGCCGGCAACGCCGGCTTGCCCTCCTCGGTCCGGTAGTAGGCGAGCGCTCCGATGACGAAGAACGTGAGCTGGCCCGGCGCCTGGATGGCGAGCTTGGCGAAGAAGTGGTTTCCGGTCTTCTTCGCCCACGCCATCAGCGCGAGCCGCCAGACGAGCGAGAGGAAGAACACGGCGATCAGCGTCCGGTACCGACCGGCGCGACGCCCGAGCCACACCAGCACCGGGACCATGCAGTAGAACGCGACCTCGATCTTGATCGTCCAGAGCGAGCCGTTCACCGCCGTCTCGACGTTCTTCGCGAACACGCCCGGGAGGCTCGGCGCGTTGAAGTTCGAGAGCAGCAGGTTGAAGAACACGTACCGGCGAAGACCGGACGACCCGAAGTACTGCGCGGTCGGCAAGGTCGAGAGCAGCGAGAACGTGAGCGCCGCACCGAGGACGACGAACGCGTACGCCGGCGCGATGCGGCGGAAGCGCTTCTCGGCGTACGAGCGGAGCGACGAGCTCTTCTCGAAGCTCATGGTCACGAGGAACCCGGAGACGAAGAAGAACGCCTGCACCGCGAAGTGCGGCGAGAAGTAGCGGTCCATCCACAAGAGAGACGGAGAGCCCGACAGCGCGCCGGTGTGGTGGAACACCACCATCGTCGCGAAGAACAACCGGAGGAAATCGAAGTTGTTCACGCGCAGGCGCGCGCGCATGTCGGGGGGGGACGTCGTTGCTGTCTCAGTGGTCATCGGCCGGTTTCCTCCGCGGCAGGTACGGGGAGGGCGGCGTGGTCACACGAACGGCGACGGACAGCAACTCGGTTACCAGACCTCGCAGCGGTCGGCCGCCGGACGCACCATCTTCGCGCCTTCCTTGCAGGAGAACGCGGCCGCGAACTCCGGCAGGTTGGACACCGGGCCGTTCACCCGGAAGTGCGGCGGCGAATGCGGATCGACCTTGGTCAGCATCGCCCGATACTGCGGCCGCGCGTTCTGACACCAGCCCTGGGCGTACCCGAGGAAGAACTGCTGATCGGGCGTGAAACCGCCCACCGTCGCCGCGTCCTTGTGGGTCGACTTGAACGCCGCGTACGCGAGCTTGATCCCGCCGAGGTCGGCGATGTTCTCGCCGAGCGTCAGCTTGCCGTTCACCTTCACGTCCGGCTTGCCGGCCTCTCCCTCGAGCGCGGTGAACCCGTCGAACTGCTTGACGACGCAGGCGGTGCGCTTGTCGAACTCCTTGCTCACCTTCTTGGTCCACCACTCCGACATGTTGCCGTCGCCGTCGAACTGGCGGCCCTCGTCGTCGAACCCGTGTGTGAGCTCGTGGCCCATGACCATGCCGATCGCGCCGTAGTTGAGCGCGTCGGTCGCCTTCTTGTCGAAGAACGGAGGCTGCAGGATCCCCGCAGGGAACACCATCTCGTTCATGTTCGCGTCGTAGTACGCGTTGACGGTCGGCGGCGTCATGTACCACTCGCCGCGATCGAGCGGCTTGCCGATCTTGGCGAGCAGACGCTTGGTCTCGAACGCCTCGGCGGCGAGCACGTTCTTCGCGTGCGCCTCGCGCGAGACGGCGAGCGTGTCGTAGTTCCGCCAGGTGTCGGGGTAGCCGATCTTGTTCTTGATCTTGTGCAGCTTCTCGAGCGCCTTCTTGCGGGTGGGGACGTCCATCCAGCCGAGGCCGTCGAGGTCCTTCTGCATCGCGTCTTCGATCTCGCCGATCATCGAGAGCGTCTTCTGCTTTCCCTCGGCGCCGAAGTGGTCCTTCACGAATTTCTGGGCCATGGCCTCGCCGAGCGCGGAGTCGGTCGACTTCACGCAGCGCTTCCAGCGCGGCATCAGCACCTTGGCGCCGGTGAGGTTCTCGGAGCGGAACTTGAAGTCCTCGTCGACGATCGCTTTGTTCAAGCTGCCCGCGCGCTCGTTGAGCACCTGCCACTTGAGGTAGACGCGCAGGTCCTCGACGTTCGTCTTCTTGGCGACCTCGCCGAGCTTCTTCACGAAGTCGGGCTGCGCCACGTTGATCGGCGCGTTCTTCGCGACGCCCATGCCCTCGACGAAGCCCTCCCAGAGGAACGACGGCGAGAGCTTGGCGAGGCCGGGCAGCGCCATCTTGTGGTAGATCTTCTTCGGATCGCGCCGATCGACGCGCGTCATCGAGCCCTTCGCGAGGTCGGTCTCGAGCGCCACGATCGCCTTGGCCGCCTTCGCGTCGAGCTTCGCGAGCTCGAGCATCTTGGCGACGTGCGCCTCGTAGGCCGCGCGGATCTTCGCGCTCTTGTCGTCCTTGTCGAGGTAGTAGTCGCGGTCGGGAAGCCCCAAGCCCCCTTGCTCGAGCTGTCCGATCACCGACGTCGCGTCCTTGAAGTCCTGTCCGGACGAGAACGAGAACAGCGGGTGCAGCCCCATCGAATAGAGCGCCTTGACGACGCTCGCGAGCTCCTTGCCGTCCTTGAGCGAATCGATGACGGCGAACGACTCGGCGAGCGGCGTCAGGCCCACCTTCTCGATGCCCTCTTCGTCCATGCAGGTCGTCCAGTAGTCGGCGAGCTTCTTCGCGTAGGGGTCGCTCGCGTTCTTGCCGGCTGCGTACTCGTCGAGGCTCGCCTTCAGCGCCTTCTCGTTGCGCTCGTCGATCTCGTTGAACGACCGCGACCATGCGGGCTTGTCCTCGGGGATCGGCGTGCTCTTCATCCAACCGCCGCACGCGTACGCGTAGAAGTCGTCGCAAGGGTCGACCGACTTGTCGAGCGCACGGTCGTCGACGCCGACCGGACCCTGCTTGAGGATCGGCACCAGGATCGGCGGAGGCTCCGGCGGCGGAGGCGCGACCGGGATCGGCGTCGCCACGGGAGGCGGAGCTGCGTGGCTGCAGGCGATGCCACAGAACGCGAGGGCGACGAACGAACGGGAGAAGCGATTCCGCATGTGCGGCAGGGTTTCAGCACCCCCGGCGGGGACACAAGCCCCTTGCGCTAATCCACCGCGTCCATCCGGCACTGACCCTGGAAGCTCACGCCACGCTCGATGGAGATCTGCGGCGAGTGGAGGTTGCCCACCACCTTGCACGGCGCGAACAGCTCGATCGCCTCCTTCGCGCGCACGTTTCCGTGGAGCTCGCCCCCTCGGACGATCAGCGTTCCCACGTCGATTTCGGCGCGGACCTCGGCGCCGTCGCCTACGATCAACGTCTCGTCGCTGCGAATCTCGCCGACGAACGTGCCGTCGATGCGGACGCAGCCCTCGAACGAGAGCTTTCCCTCGAAGCGGGTCCCCGGCCCGAGGAGGGCGGTGATTTCGGCGGCGCGGGAGGCCTTCTGCATGCCGGGCCGACTCTACCCTAGCGAACCGCCTCACTGAAATCCGCCGAGCACGAAGGTTTCCGCCTCGCCCGAACCCGTCCAGTACCTCCGCGTCAGCAATCGAACGGCGGGCCCTTTCCTTCCCCTGTCAGTTGGGTGACGGATCGCGCTGGCGGCGCACCAACCGTCTGATTTCCTGCAGATCTTACCTCGGAACGAGATTTGCTGATCGCCCGCCGCCGCCGGGGACCGGATCCCCGTCCGCCGGGCATCAGGCCCGAAGGAGTACTGCCCCGTGATCACTCGCACGCTGAACCTCCGTCACGTACTCGGCCCCGTCTTCGGCATCGCCGGCTTCGCGATCGCGCTCGCCGCGACCTCGAATGCGACTGCACAGGACGGCGCGGCCCCGAGCGCCAGCGCTCCGGCGGCTGGCTCCGCTGCGGCCCCTGCCGCCCCCGCGGCTCCGGCTGCGGCTCCGGCGTCGTCGACCGAGGACGAGTCGAAGAAGAAGGCGGCTCCTGCGGCTGCGTCCGCAAGCGGCGAAGCCGCGCCCGCGCCCGCGCCCGTGCCTGCTGCTGCGCCCGCAGCGGCTCCGGCCACCGGCGGCACGACGATCACGATCGGCGGCTCGGGCGACCCGACCAAGAAGGACGAGCCGACCAAGCCCGGTGCGGGCAAGGAAGAGCCTGCGCCTCCGCCCAACCCGTGGCGCGGCTCGCTCCTGATCTTCGACCAGTCCATCTCGGCGAACACGCTCAACAAGAGCGCACAGCTCTCGTATCAGCCGTCCTACGAGTGGTGGATTTCGCCGCGTGTCTCGTACAGCGTCGGCCCGGTCCGGTTCACGGTCCGCCAGGACGTGTTCAAGGAGTTCACCAACGTCGGCGAAACCACCGAAAGGGCTGAGTGGCGCTACAGCGACACCTGGCTCCAGGCGGGCTACCGCACCACCATCGATTCGATCAGCAAGAAGCTCGGAGCGAGCCTCTCGGCGACGGCGCGCCCTGGCATCTCCCCGGAGTCGCGCATCGCGTCGCAGTACCTCACGATCGGCCCCGGCGGCGGTCTCTCGTACGCGATCGACCTCGGCGGCGAGAAGGCCAAGGCGTTCAAGAGCCTCAGCGTCGGCGCCTCGCTGCTCTACCAGCACGCCTTCACCCGCTGCAACACGGCCTGCGCGAGCGACAGCAGCGACTTCGGTCAGCAGCGTATGAACACCCAGGGCCAGGTCGTCACGAGCAAAGACGTCCGCCACGGCACGCTCACCGGCAACCAGCTCATGTACATGGTCAACATGGGCGTCGACATCGTCGAGCACCTCGATGTGTCGGCCACCATGATCTGGATCTCGCAGTTTGCCAACAGCACGTCCCCGGCGACCTTCAACGGCGTCGAGGTCCCGAAAGCGGCTGACGACACCCGCCTCCGTCAGTTCTCGTGGTTCCTCCTCTCGGCGACGTACGGGATCACCAAGGAGTTCGACATCTCGGTGGGCTACTGGAACTTCAACACGGTGGTGGCGCCCGACGGCTCCTACCGCAACCCGTTCTGGAGCCCGGACACCCGCGTGTTCTTCGACGTCTACGTCCACCTCGACCAGCTCTACGAGAAGATCGTCGGCAAGGACGACGGTCACAAGGGCAAGGGCGGCGGCGGTTCCGGCCGCGTGTTCTGATCGACTGCTCGTTGCGGGGCGGCGCGTTCCCTCGGGAATCGCGCCGCTTCGACTTTTGTCCCAGGGGACGATAAGGAAGCGAATACATGGCCCTGGATCCGATCAAAGAGGGCGTCGAAGCCCCGGACTTCGAGCTCGAGTCGAGCGAGCCCGCGCCCAACGGCAAGCCCGGTCGCTTGATTCGTCTCTCGGAGTTCCGCGGGAAGAAGGTGGTCGTCCTCGCCTTCTATCCGCTCGATTTCTCGCCCGTGTGCACGAGCGAGAACGCCTGCTTCGAACGCACGGCCGAGCGGTACGCCAAGGCCGACGCCCAGGTGCTCGGCATCAGCGTCGACAGCGCGTGGACCCACGCTGCGTTCAAGGACCAGCTCAAGCTCTCGTACCCCCTGCTCGCCGACTTCCATCCGAAGGGCGACGTGGCGAAGAAGTACGGCCTCTACCTCGACGAGCTCGGCATCACGGCGCGTGCAACGGTCGTGGTCGGCAAGGACGGGCTCGTCAAACTGGTGAAGATCCAGCAGATCCCCGAGCCGCGCTCCAACCAGCGGATCCTCGAGTTCATCGAGAAGCTGCCCGCCTGAGCCGCCCTCCATTTGCCCCTTCCCCGGGCGGCATGCTTCGATCGGTGCATGTGGTCTAGGGTCGTTGCTGCGCGGTCGCGCGTGTTCGCCTTGTTCTCGCTCGCGCTCGGGCTGCTTCCGGGGCAGGCGTTCGCCCAACCCTCGAAGGACAACACGTCGCCACCGATCGACGTGCCGACCACGCCCGTTCCGCAGGGCCCGATGGCACCGCCGCCTCCCGGCGCGCCGCCCAAGGCTGCGCCCAAGCCTGCTCCCGCCAAGCCCACGCCTGCGCCCAAGGGCGGCGAGGAGGCGAAGACCGAGGAGGAGAAGAAGGACCTCAAGTACAACAACGAGGGGGTCTTCAAGATGTCGGGGAGCAAGGGCCCCGGCGTCGTTGGAGGCGCTGGCGGCGCGAAGAAGAAGACCACCGGTGCCGCCGCCGCGCCCGCCAAGGGCAAGGCTGCCAGCACGGCGATCGTCGCGAATTGGCCGGGCTTCCGCATGACGGAAGACGGCGGCAGCGAGGTCATCATCGAGTTCTCCAAGGCGACCACCGCGCCCTCGGAGCACAAGGCGGCGGGCTCGCTCACGTACGTCTTCAAGGGCGCGCACGTCCTCAAGACGAACAACAAGAACCCGCTCATCACGGTGCACTTCAACACGCCAGTGGCGAGCGTGCGGCTCGTGCCCAAGAAGGGCGAGCTGCACCTGATCATCGATTACCGCGCCGGCGCGGACGCCGCGGCCGCCTCGGGGATGCGCGCCGGATCCGAAGGCGGCGGTCAGCAGTTCTTCGTGAAATTTCCCAGCGGCACCTGGCTGCCGAAGGGCGAAGGCAGCGAAGCGATGCCCCCGCCTCCGACGCAGAAGCTCAAGTCCAAGGGCAAGGGCGACGCCGGCGACAAGGGCGAGACGCCGGCGCCGAAGAAGCCCGAGAGCGGCGGATCGAAGACCGGCCCGAGCCCCTGAGGTTCAGGCGCGGAGAACGATCGCGATCCACTCGCCCAACGCGGGCACTTCCAGGACTTCGAGGCCCGCGTAGGCAGCGAGCACGCGGTCGCGCTGCACGTCGAGGATCCCCGAGAGGACGAGGAGCCCTCCCTTGGCCACGCGCGCGATCACGTCTGCGGCGCGCGGGACCAGCACCTCGGCTTGGATGTTCGCGACCACGACGGGCCAGGTCTCGCCGAGCGCACCGACGTCGGTGGTGTCGCCGTCGACGCGACCGGCGAAGCCGGTGCGTTCGGCGTTCTCGAGCGTGATGCGCACAGCGTCTGGATCGACGTCGACCGCGCGGGCCTTCGTGGCGCCGAGCGACAGGGCGACGAGCGCGAGAATGCCGCTCCCGCAGCCCACGTCGAGGATCGGCTTGCCGGCATATTCGCTGGCGCGTGCATCGAGCACGTTGGCCACGAGCGACGTCGTCGCGTGCAAGCCGGTGCCGAACGCGCGCCCGGGCTCGAGCTCGAGCACGTGCACGCCCTCGCCCAGGAGGGAAGGATCCACCTCGCGCCACGGCGGCTTGATCACGATGCGCGGCGACAATCGGAACGGCGCGAAGTGCTCCTTCCAGGCGTCGCGCCACGCGTCGCCGACGACCTCTTCGATGCGCGGGTTGAGCTCTTCGTCGAAGGCAGCGAGCGCCTCTTCGGCCTCGGCGCGCGTTCCGAACGCAGCGACGAGCGTGATCGTCTCTTCCGCAGCGGCCTCGGGCGTCTCGGTCGGCACGCCGACGTCCGCGCCTGGCTCGCGCGTTCCGGTCGATTGCGCGCCACGTACCAGCGTCGTGGTGTCGCGCTGCTCCACACCCTGCGCGCCCATCTCGAACAGCTGCTCGGCGGCGACCTCGGCGAGCGAGGCGGGCACGTCGACCGCGAGGAACGGGTAGACTGGGAGGTCACTCATCCCGCACGTCTAGCCGTGCTCACCTCGGTCATCCACTCATTCGCCGATGGTGATCGTCACGGTGGAGTTGGTCGGTCCGGTCGGTCCGGTCGAGCCCGGACCGTCGTCCTTCTTCCGCGTGAGCAGGATGCCGCCGAGGATGCCGCCGGCAACCACGACACCTGCGGTGGTCCAGAACCACCACTTGCCGAGCACCGAGCCACCCTCCTGCTCGGCCTGCACCGCGATGCGCAGGGGGGTCTCGACGTCTCCACGGCTGGTGACCGCGAGGCCGCCCTTGTCGGAGGCTTGGATGTAGTACTCCACGAGCGGCGGCTTGACCGCGGTGCCCGGGATCGACGCGCGGAACGTGTTGCCGGTGACCGCCGCGGGCACCTCGACGAACTTGCCGGTCGAACCGCTGCGGTAGAACAGCGAGATCTTCGCCACGCGCTTGTCGGCGTCGTCGAACGAGCCGGTGACCGCGATGCTCTGATCGTGCGGCGCCTCGGCCGGGGGCAGGTGCTTGATCACCACCGGCGCGATGGGCTTCTCTTCCTTCGCCTGACCGGGCTTGCCCTCGTCGATCCACTGCTCCTTGAACTTCTTGAACGGCTCGCGGAACTTCGGCGACTCGGTCTTGGGGAGCGCGTAGGTCTCGTCGAGGGCGTAGAGCGCGTAGATGGCCGTGCGCGCCGACTCGTCCTGCTTGAGAACGATGTAGTTGTACGCGAGCCAGCGGTAGACCTCGATCTTCTGCTCTTTGGTCGCGTCCGGGCGGAGCAACGCGGCGGAGAGCTTCTGGATCGACTCGTCGTACTGCTGGTCCTCGAACTTCGTCTTCGCGTCGTCGATCAGCTTCTGCGTCGAGACCTTGCCCTGCGCGAATGCGCTCGACGGCGTGAGCGCGACGAGCGCCGCCGTGCCGGCGACGGAGAGGTTCAGCGCAGCAGCGAGCCCGAGGCTCGAGGCGGCCCGGGCGAGTCGGGAGGTCATGGCCCGCCGAGAATACCCGATCCCGAAGGCACTGCTACTCGTCCTCTTCGCGCCAGGCGTCCTTCGCGCGGTTCTCGAACTTGGTGTAGTCGTCGATGAACGTGACCGGGACCCGGCCGGTGGGGCCGTTACGCTGCTTGGCGATGATGATCTCGGCGTAGCCCTTGTACTTCTGAGCCTCGGCCGACTCCTTGTCGGCGATGTAGTACTCGGGCCGGTAGATGAACTGAATCATGTCGGCGTCCTGCTCGATGGCGCCGGACTCGCGGAGGTCGGAGAGCTGCGGCCGCTTGTCCTTGGCGGAGCGGGTCTCGACGGCGCGATTGAGCTGCGAGAGCGCCATGACCGGGACGTGGAGCTCCTTGGAGAGCGCCTTGAGCCCTCGGGAAATCTCGCTGATCTCCTGCTCGCGGGACGCCGCGTTGGGACTGCCGCGCATGAGCTGCAGGTAGTCGACGATGATCAGGCCGATGCGCTGCTTCCACTTCTCGGTGCCGGGGAACTTGCGGTCGAACTCGTGTTGCTGGCGGCGAATCTTCGCGCGGAGCTCGAGGAGGCTGATCGCCGGCGTGTCGTCGACCCAGATGGGCAGCTGCGACAGGCGGTCGGCCGCCTCGACGAGGCGGTCCCACTTCTCGCCGGCGACATTGCCCTTGCGCAGATCGCTGAGGTTCACTCGGCCTTCGGAGCACATCATGCGGTTGGCGAGCTGCTCCTTGGGCATCTCGAGCGAGAACACCATCACGCCGTAGCGGGCATCGACGGTGACCTCTTCGCCCGGTGCCTGCTCCGGCACTACTTGGGCGACATTGGTGGCGATGTTGAGGACGTACGACGTCTTTCCCATGCCGGGGCGCGCCGCGACGATGATCAGCTCGCCTTCGTGCATGCCGCTCGTCTTCTCGTCGAGGTCGTTGAACCCCGTGCCGACGCCGGTGACGTGCTTGCCGCGCTCGAACGCTGCCTGCAGCTGCAGGAAGCTGTTTCGTACGACGTCGTACATCAAGTGGACCGTCGAGGACGACGGCGTGCGCGCGAGCTCGTAGATCTGCTGTTCGGCGCCATCGATGAACTCTTGCGCGTCGCCGTAGTCGCCGTAGCCCTCGGCCGCGACCATCTGGCAGGTCTCGATCAGCTTTCGAACGCGCCACTTCTCGCGAACGATGCGCGCGTGCGCGGCGACGTGCGCGACCGAGGGGGTCGCGTCGACGATCTTGACCAGGTAGCTGATGCCGCCGACCGCCTGTAGACGCTCGCGGTCCTTGAGCACCGCGGCCACAGTCTGGATGTCGACCGGCTGCCCCTTGCCGTGCAGCTCGACGCACGAATCGTAGATGCGGCGGTGCGCGTCGCTGTAGAACGGCTCGCCGTTCGGGAGGATCTCGAGCACTCCGTCGAGCGCGCGCCCGTCGGTGAGCACGGCGCTGAGGACGGCCGCCTCGGCCTCCTCGTTGTGGGGCGGCACACGGCCGGCGACGTCGATCGCCTGGACCCGGGGCCGGAAGTCCTTGCCGCCTTGGCGTCGTTGGTAGGGCGAATTGCTCATGGCTGGGACCGGAGGGGAGGGGAGCCGCGAAAGCGCTTTCCCCAAAAAATGCACAGGCCACCGGCCGTGGGGCCAGTCGCAGCAAATGCCTGCGGACAGGCTATGTCCGCGGCTGGCTCGTCCGTGGTGACCACCACGAACGAAGAGGTTTTCCACAGGCTCAGGATCGAGGTCCCGAACGACCGACGGGCTCCGCTCGTGCCGAGTCAACAGCCATGCGTGCACCGCGACGGGTGCGGGCCGGGCGACTGACGGGCTGCCCGGCGAGCCAGGCACACGTCAGATAGCAACTGCGAAGCGGACTCGGCTTCGAAGAGCGTCGGCTGCGGATGAACATCGTGCTCCCCCAGGTCCCAAGCGCCTGCGACCGATCAGGCAGCTGCGCGAGGGACGTGAGTGATGCCAGATCACCCTGCCGAAGAACAATGTTGATCCGCCCCGGCGGCCGTCGGGGGTCTGTGGAAATCCTGCGAGACATAAGGGGTCGATATGTGGATCGCCCCTCCCGCCGCCCGAAGATCTCCGTCGATTCGCCTGTGGATACCGGTGGACAAACTCCGCCTACGATTCGTCATGTGACCCCTTCTGATTTTTCGGTTCGGCGGGCCCGTGAGGCCGACCTGCCTCGTGTTGCCCAACTTGCTGCGCGATTGGTTCGCCAACATCACGCGTTCGACACACGACGCTTCTTCCTCCAAGAGCCGGTGGAGCGTGGCTACGAATGGTGGCTCGCCAACGAGCTCCCGCGCGACGGCGTCGTGATCCTCGTCGCGATCGTCGGTGACCAGATCGTCGGGTACACCTACTCGACGATCGAAGAGCGCGACTGGAACCTCCTCCTCGATGCGCACGCCGGTCTTCACGACATCTACGTCGACGACGATCAACGCGGCGCCGGCGTCGGCGCGAGGTTGCTCGACGCAACGATCGCCGAGCTCACGCGGCTCGGTGCCCCACGGATGGTGCTCATGAGCGCCACGCAGAATCTCCCCGCGCAGCGCCTCTTCGCCAGACACGGCTTCCGGCCGACGATGGTGGAGATGACCCGCGAGCTCGTCGAAGACGTCTAGAGTCTAGAGTCTAGGGTCTAGAGTCCCAGAGACGAGACGAGACGGGACGAGACCGAGACTTCACCACGGAGGCGCGGAGGCACGGAGAAGAGGCTTTGTGCTGCCGCGCGCTTCGTGGCAAGGGCTCGTCTGCGTTCGCCCACGACGAGCTCGATGCGGACATGAGCGGCGTGCGGGATGGCAGCGATCGGCAGACATCTCGACCTCCGTGTCTCCGCGTCTCCGTGGTGAGCTCTCGTTCTCGGCTCTCGGTCTCGGTCTCGGTCTCGGTCTCGGTCTCGAGTCTCGGGCTCTAGACTCTAGACCCTCGACTCTAGACCCAAAAAAGACGACGCCCCAGCGTCGTGAGACGCCGGGGCGAACGTGCACCGACAGCGAGATTACTTCGCCGTGACTTCGACCTTGATGGTCGCGACCACGTCGAAGCCGAGCTTGATCGGCAGCTCGAACGAGCCGGTGTGCTTGATCGGCTCGGCGAGCGCGATCTTGCGGCGATCGACCTGCACGCCCTTTTCGGCGAGCGCGGACTCGATCTCCTTGGTGGTGACGGCGCCGAACAGCCGACCGTCTTCGCCGGCCTTGCGGGCGAGCGTGATGCTGGTGCCCGAGACCTTGGTCGCGAGCTCCTGCGCGGCGGCCTTGGCCTTGGCGTTGCGCGCCTCGGCCTGACGCTTCTCGTGGGAGAGGCGGTTGACGTTGGTCGTCGTCGCCGCAGCCGCGAGCTGGTTCGGGAGGAGGTAGTTGCGGGCGTAGCCCGGGCGGACCTTCACGACCTCGCCGGTCTTGCCGAGGTTCGAGACGTCCTGCTGGAGGATCACCGGAATGGTAAGGGGCATGACTAACCTCAGTGCGCCGTGGTGAAGGGCAGGAGCGCGATGTTGCGCGCGCGGGAGATGGCCACGGTCACCTTGCGCTGGTGGAGCGCGCAGTTACCGCTGATGCGGCGGGGGACGACCTTGCCGCGATCGGTGATGAACTGCTTGAGGGCCTGGGGGTCCTTGAAGTCGATCACCGCGGTCTTGTCCGCGCAGTACTTGCAAACACGCTTGCGCGTGCCGCGGCGGCGCAGCGAATCGTTGTTCAGATCGGGAGTGCCGTCGCGGTCCATGCCGCGTGAGTCGTCACGGTCGATGCTCATTGTGTTCTTCCTTCGATGAATTCTGTTGAGGGGAGCGCGGCCGGATCAGGCCGACGGCTCCTCGCTGCCGGTGGTGGAGGGAACGGGCTCCTCGTCGGCCGGCTCCGCGAACTCGTCCTCTTCGCGACGCTCGCGCTCGGGGCGCTCGCCCTCGACCAGACCGAGCATCTTCTCGCGCGAGATCTTCTCCTCCTCCTCGGGCGGCAGCTCGAGGCGGCGGAACTTGACCTCTTCCGGGTCGATCGTGACGGTGCCCGCGTCGACGTTGTCGCGGACCTGCACCGTGAGGTGCTTGAGGACGATGTCCTGCATGCGGAGGTTGCGCTCGAGCTCCTGCACGAGGCCACCGCGGCCGAGGTACTTCACGTAGACGTACACGCCCTTGCGCTGCTTGTTGACCTCGTAGGCCAGCTTGCGACGGCCCCAGGCCTCGAACTTCACGAGGCGGCCGGCCTCGCGCTCGACGACATCGGTCACGCGGTGCGCGACACGGTCGGCGGCGTCGGCGTCGACGTCGGGACGGAGGATGTAGATCGTCTCGTATTCACGGAGATTCTGCGTGTTCGTTGCCATTCTCGTTCCTTCTGGACATGAGACCCCTCGGGGAACCCCCGAGGAGCAAGGAGCGACGGAGATCCGTCGCCGAACTCTTTCACGTACCCACGTCCCGCCTTCGGCGGATCCGTGGAGTTGGTCGGTCACGCGCTCTTGGCGGCGCGGCCTCCCTTGGGGGTGTTCTCGGCTGCAGCGAGCGCACCCTTGTCGAGCCACTTGCGGGTGGCGTCGATCGACTTGGTGACGACATCGGGGATCGTGGCGTCCTCGACCGGATCGAAGTTCTGGAGGACGAAGTCGGCGACCTCGCCGCGGAACCCGGCCGGCGGCCGCCCGATGCCGATGCGCACGCGCGCGAAGTCGGGGCCGAGCACGCCGATGATCGAGCGCAGGCCGTTGTGACCTGCGTGACCGCCGCCCACCTTCACGCGCACGTCAGCGAACGGGAGATCGAGCTCGTCGTGCAGGACCACGAGCTCCTTCTTCGGGTCGACGTGGAAGAAGGCGACGGCCGCCTGCACGCCCTTGCCGCTCTCGTTCATGTACGTGAGCGGCTCGAGCAGCACGACGTCGTCGCCGTCGATCGTTCCCTTGGTGAACCGACCGCTGAACTTGTCCTTCCACTCGGGGAAGCGGAAGTCCGAGGCAAGACGGTCTGCGACCATGAAGCCGACGTTGTGCCGGTTTCGCGCGTACTTGGTTCCGGGATTTCCCAGACCGACGACGAGCTTCATGGTCCGTTCACCAGTTCACTGACTTACTTCTTGCCCTTGGCAGCCGGCTTGGCGGCGGCGGCAGCGGCCGGAGCCGCGCCCTTCGCCGGAGCCGCACCCTTCGCGCCCGCAGCGGCGGCCGGAGCCGCACCCGCAGCCGGAGCCGCACCCGGAACCGCAGCGGCCTCCTCGGCGCTACGATCCTTCTCCGGCGCGACGACGGAGCTGATCGTGTGGTCCTGCGGCAGACGGACGCCCACGCCCTCGGGGAGCTTGAGGTCCGAGACCTTGAGCGCGTGACCGAGCTCGAGGTGGCTGATGTCCGCGGTGACGTTGAGCGGGATGTTGTTCGGACGCGTGCGGAGCGGCAGCTTGCGGTAGATCTGCTGGAGCACGCCGCCCTGGACGACGCCTGCGGCCTTGCCGGTGAGGATGAACGGCACCTCGACGTCGACGTCCTCCTCGAGCTTCACCTGGATGAAGTCGGCGTGGAGGAGCTTGCGGGTGACCGGGTGGTGCGAGATGTCACGCACCATCACGAGCAGATCCTTCTGGCCCGCGAGGTCGAGCTTCATCACGGTGTTCAGACCGGCGGGGCCCTGGAGCACCTTGACGAGGGCGGCCGGGTCGACGCTCACCGGCGTGCTCGCCAGGGTCTTGCCGTAGGCGACGGCGGGGATCTTCCCCTCGCGGCGGATGCGGTTCGCGGGGCTCTTGCCCTTCTGGGCGCGGGTGTCGGCGTGCAGCGTGAGGAAGTCCATGACGTTCTCCTGAATCAACGATCGACAGTCGGCTGTCGACGAATGGTGTCGACGAGCGACTGAGAGTCTTTTGAAGGCGGGTTAGACGAACAGCGAGCTCACCGAGTCGCTGTGGTGGATGCGTTTGATGGCCTCGGCGAGGAGGCTCGCGACGGAGAGTTGGCGGATCTTGCCGCTGTCCTTCGCCGCCTGAGTGAGGGGGATGGTGTTGGTGACGACGAGCTCGTCGAGCACCGACTCGCTGATGCGAGTGATCGCGGGACCGCTCAACACGGCGTGCGTGCAGCACGCGACGACGCGGGTGGCGCCGTACTTCTTGAGGGCGGTGGCTGCGTTGGTGAGGGTGCCCGCGGTGTCGACCATGTCGTCGATGAGGATGCAGGTCTTGCCCTCGACCTCGCCGATGACGTGCATGACCTCGCTGACGTTCGCCTTCTCGCGACGTTTGTCGACGATGGCGAGCGCTGCGCCCATGCGCTTGCTGTAGGCGCGAGCGCGCTCCACACCGCCGGCGTCTGGCGAGACGAACACTGCGGAGGAGTCGAAGCTCTTCCGCAGGTAGTCGTTGAGCATCACCGGCATCGAGTAGAGGTTGTCGACGGGGATGTTGAAGAAGCCCTGGATCTGACCGGCGTGCAGATCGAGCGTCAGCACGCGCTGGACTCCCGACGTGACGATGAGATCGGCGACGAGCTTCGCGGTGATCGGCGTGCGCGGAGCGACCTTCCGATCCTGACGGCCGTACCCGTAGTACGGGATGACCGCCGTGATCGAGGCCGCGGACGCGCGACGGAGCGCATCGGCGATGATCAGGAGCTCCATCAGGTTGTCGTTCGCCGGCGCGCAGGTGGACTGCACGATGTAGGCGTCGACGCCGCGGACGTTCTCCTTGATCTCGACCCAGACCTCGCCGTCGCTGAAGCGAGAGACGCTCATCTTGGAGAGGGGCATCTCCAAGTGGTTGGCGACCTCGTTGCCCAGCAGCGGGTTTCCATTCCCCGCGAACAGGCAGACCTTCTTGAGCACGGCGGGCTCCATCCACGTTCCAGACCGGTCTCGCAAACCGGCGCCGGGGCTCGATCCCCCTCAGTCACCGGGATGGTGACCGCTCAGGATCGACACTCGACCTCGGCGGAACGTCGAGGGGGCGGGCGTTGTAGCACCCAGGGGGGGCGTGTCAACTCGAGGCGGCTGGCCTGCGGCGACGCTGGGAGACCAGGAGCGCGCCCTGGGCTGCGCATACGAGCAGGGCCACGACGCCGAGCAACGCGGCCGGTGCACCGAGCGAAGGACGCGCGCCCACCTCGATGAGGTACGCCGGCGCGGGGACCGGACGACCGGTCGCACGTTCGAGGAGCACGCGCGCGTCGCCGAAGCGCACTCCGCCCGAATCGAGCGGGACGAGGCGCCCTTCGACGGAGGTCGGCGGGACGAATCGCCCTGGATCGGAGCCGTCGGGCAGTCGGAGCTCGGCGTAGACATCGGGTCGGTCGACCAGCGGCGCGAGCCGATACAGGCCGCCCTGGACCGGGCGCCGATAGTCCACCGCGCCGACACCGCCGGGGATGCCCTTGATCGAAACGTAGTGGTGGGTTGCCGCGTCGAGCTCTGCCGTCGTGGCGCGGGCGGACAGCTCGGTCGGTGAGCTGGGCGCCAGCGCGTAGCGCAAATCGTGGCGCAGCGCGAACGCCAGGAAGGCCGCCGCGACGATCGACACCGTCCGCACCACGGCCAGGGCGCGCGACGCGTTGCGATCGCGCTCGATGGCGATGGTCTCGAGCTCTGCGTCGTACGCGTCTTCGGCGACCGGTGGAAACGGCACGCCGGGTTCGTCCGGTCTAGCCGGAACGACGTGGGTGGGCTCGGTCGCGGAGGCGGTCACGGGAGGTTGGACAGTCCTGAAGGGGAGAGGTTCCCGAGGAGGATACCACGGCCGCGTTTTCACACTCGTGCTCGCTGAAAGTTGGTATCGTCTGGCTCCCGAAAAGCTTCTGGACAGGAGAACGAGCAATGCGCGATGCGATGATCTTTGGACGTGGCCTCGGAGTGCGTGGAGTGTCCGTGTTGCTCGCGCTCGCAGTCTTCGGGAGCTCGACCTCGCTCGTCTTCGCACAGGCGAAGGCGCCCGCTGCCAAGCCCGCCGCGCCCGCTGCGCCCGCCAAACCCGCTGCGCCCGCCAAGCCCGCCGCGCCCAAGCCCGCTGCGCCCGCCAAGCCCGCCGCGCCCAAGCCCGCTGCGCCCGCCAAGGGCGGTGGCAAGGCGAAGCCCGGTGACAAGAAGGCCGCCGGCGCTGCGTTCAAGAAGGGCAAGGAGGCCTTCGAGAAGAAGGACTACAAGGCTGCGAAGGAGTCGTTCGCCGAGGCCAACGAGATCCTCCCGAGCCCGGTCGCCCAGTACTGGCTCGGTCGCTCGACCGAGGAGCTCGGTGAGAACGCCGACGCCGCCAAGCACTACGACGACGCGCTCGCGGCCGGCAAGCTCAAGGAGGAGCAGTCGGCCGACGCGAAGAGCCGCACCGAGGCGCTCAAGAAGAAGCCGGTCAAGGTCAAGGTCACGAGCGATCCGCCGGGCGCGTCGATCCTCGTCGACGGCAAGGCCGTCCCCGAGAAGACGCCCGCCGAGATCGAGGTCGCTCCGGGCGCGCACAAGATCACGCTCAAGGCCGAAGGTCGCAAGGACAGCGAGGTCGCCGTCGAGGCCGCCGCGTTCGTCGGCGGCACCGCCAACGCGACGCTCGAAGTCGGTGCACCGCCGGTGCCCGCCGAGGATCCGTTCGCCAAGAAGGAGCCGGTCAAGCCTGCCGAGCCGGTCAAGCCTGCCGAGCCCGCCAAGACCGTCACCGTCACGCCCGACGGCAAGAAGGACATGACCTGGGTCTACGTGACCGGCGGCGCGGCGATCGTCGCGCTCGGTGTCGGCGCGTTCTTCGGGGTTCAGTCGCTCTCCAACAAGACGACGTTCGACGACGCCGTGGCCGCGGGCGATCGCCAGAAGGCAATCGACGCGCGCGACGACGGCACGCGCAACGCGCTCATCAGCGACATGGGTTTCGGCATCGGCATCACGCTCGCCGTCACCAGCGCGGTCCTCTTCTTCACGCGGCCTTCGACCGACGAGGGCAAGACCGCGCTGGCGAAGCCCGTCACCAAGATGTCGTTCGCCCCGGTGGTGACCCCGACGACGGGTGGTCTCGCCGCGACGGTGAACTTCTGATCGCTCGCGCGATCCCCACGAATTCTTTGATCCTCTCGACTGGAGTCCGCACGTGAAGAATCGCTTTCCCTCCCGCTTTTCCAGGCTCGGCGTGATCCTCTTCACCGCCGCCGGCGTCTCGGCGCTCGGCTGCTCGCTGCTCGTCGAGTTCGACGAGTCGCAGATCCCCGGCGAGGACACCGGCGTCGTCGCCGACACGGCCGTCGACACGGGAACCGACACCACGCCGCCCGACACGAACGTCGAAGACAGTGGCGCCGACACGAACGTCGATGACACTGCCGTCGGCGATGCGGGCGACACGGGCGCGGCCGACGCCGGTGACACGGGCGTCGTCGCCGACAGTGGGACGGATACGGGGACTGCCGATACCGGGACTGCCGACACGGGGACGCCGGACACGGGCACGCCCGACACAGGCACTCCGGACACGGGCACGCCGGACACGGGGACTCCCGACACGGGCACTCCGGACACGGGCACTCCGGACACGGGCACTCCGGACACGGGCACTCCGGACACGGGCACGCCGGACACGGGCACTCCCGACACGGGCACTCCCGACACGGGCACTCCCGATACGGGGACTCCGGACACGGGGACTCCCGACACGGGGACTCCGGACACGGGGACTCCCGACACGGGGCCGGATGACACGGGCGCGGCGGACTCCGGGGCTGACACGTCTGTCGATGATGCGTCGAGCGATGTCGGCGATACCGCGCCGGTCACGATCATCTTCAAGACCGAGCTCTCGGGTGCGCAACAGAACCCGGCCGTGACCACGACTGCGACGGGAAGCGCGACCTGCACCCTGACCGTGGGGCCCACGACGAACAACCTCGCGTGCACGGTCACCCACTCGGTCAGCGGCCCTACCGCCGCGCACATCCACCTGGGCGCGTTCGGAATCAACGGCGGCGTCGAGGTCCCTTTCGCAGCTGCGACCAGTCCGATCACCGAGACCGTGACGTTGTCGACGGCTCAGATCACCGCGCTCGGCGACGGGAAGCTCTACATCAACGTGCACAGCGGCACCTTCAGTGGTGGCGAGATTCGTGGCCAGTTGGTGAAGAGCGGTGAAACCCTGTACGGGGCGCGCATGGCCGCCGCTTCGGGTTCGACCGCGGGAACGACCCCGACGGGTGGCTTCTCCTTCGTCCTCGCGACCGACGGCACGATGCGATACGTGGGCAACGTCTCCGGTCTCAGCGCAGCGCCTACGTCTGCGGACATCAAAGATTCTTCGGGCGTGCTCAAGAACCTGACCACCACCGGAACCCCGGGCGCCTCGACGGACTACCTCGGCTCGTTCGGCACCACTACGCCGTCGGGTTTCCTCACCGGGATGGATGCAGGCACGGACTTCGTCAACCTTGCCACCGCCGCGTCGACGGGCGGTGAGGCCTCGGGCACGATCACGAAGATCTTTACCGCGCCTTGATCGCCTCGGCGCCACCGCGCCTCTGAGGGCCTGTTCAGTGAGTTGGGGGGGAGGGGGTCACACCCGCTCCCCCCCGGCGATTTCTCCCGCAGGCCGTGGTAGACAGCCCACCGCCATGTTCGACGCGCTCTCCAAAGGGTTCCGCAACGCCAAGAACCGCCTGGCCGGTCTGCAGGAGCTCGACGAGAAGAACATCGACACCGCGCTCCGCGAGGTGCGCCTCTCGCTGCTCGAGGCCGACGTCGACCTCGGCGTGGTGAAGAGCTTCCTCGCCAGCGTCAAAGAGAAGGCGCTCGGTCAGACCGTCCAGGTCGAGATCAAGGCGCAGGGCCAGAAGCACAAGGTCGCGGCCGGCGACGTCTTCGTGAAGATCTGCCACGACGAGCTCGTCGCGCGCATGTCGCACGACGGCGACACGGTGAAGTGGGCCGACAAGGGCCCGACCGGCATCATGATGGTCGGTCTACAGGGCTCGGGTAAGACCACGAGCTGCGCCAAGCTCGCGCGCCTGTACTCGAAGCAGGACAAGAAGGTCCTCCTCGTCGCCGCCGACATGCAGCGTCCGGCCGCCGTCGAGCAGCTGAAGATCCTCGGTCAGCAGTTGGACATCCCGGTGTTCAACATGCCGGCGTCGCCCGTCGAGATCTGTCAGAAGGGCTACGAAGAGGCGAAGAAGCTCGGCTACGACCTGGTCATCTTCGACACCGCCGGTCGTCTCGCGATCGACGACGCGCTGATGAAGGAGCTCGAGTCGATCAAGGACTCGGTCAAGCCGCAGAACATCTTCTTCACCGTCGACGCGATGATCGGTCAAGACGCGGTCCGCACCGCGAAGACCTTCCACGAGCGTCTCGCGTTCACCGGCGTGGTGATGACCAAGCTCGACGGCGACGCCCGCGGTGGCGCTGCCCTCAGCGTGAAGTCGATCACCGGCGCGCCGCTCTTGTTCGTCGGTCTCGGCGAGACCCCCGACAAGTTCGAGGAGTTCCGCGCCGACGGCATGGCGTCGCGCATCCTCGGCATGGGCGACGTCGTCGGCCTGATGAAGGACTTCGAGGAGGTCGTCGACAAGAAGAAGGCCGAGGAAGACGCCCTGCGCATGTTGCAGGGCGAGTTCTCGCTCGACGACTTCTTGAACCAGGTCCGGATGATCAAGGGCATGGGCTCCTTGAACGAGATCGTCGACAAGATGCCCGGCCTCGGCGGCATGATCCCCGCGGGCACGCAGCTCGACGACAAGGAGCTCGATCGCATCGAGGCGATCATCCAGTCGATGACCAAGTTCGAGCGCCGCGACGCCTACGCGATGGTGCGCGAGCCCAAGCGTCTGGAGCGCATCTCCAAGGGCTCCGGTCGCAAGCCCGAAGAAGTGCAGGCGCTGCTGCAGCAGTACCTGATGATGAAGCAGATGATGGACGCGATGTCGCAGCAGGGCGGCCTGCTCAACTCGCTGATGGGCATGATGCCCGGCGGCAAGTCGATGCAGATGGCCCGTGCGATGAAGAAGATGGGCGGCGGTGGAATGCCCGGCATGGGCGGGTTCCCCGGGATGCCCGGCATGGGTGGGTTCCCCGGGATGCCCGGCATGGGCGGGTTCCCCGGAATGGGCATGCCCGGCATGGGCATGGGCCAGCCCAAGCCCAGCATGACGAAGATGAAGCCGCTCAGCGAAGCGGAGAAGAACGCGAAGAAGCGTCAGCGCAAGAATGAGCGCGACGCACGCAAAAAGGCTCGAAAATAGTCGTCAGTCATCAGTCATCAGTCATCAGTCGAGAGCGCCGAAAACTTCCGCGATCACCTGCTCAGTCCCTGCATGACCTGCTGACGACTGACGACTGACGACTGACGACTCCCCAGGAGGTCGAGAGCGATGCGCACGTTCCTTGGTTTGGTGGTCGTCGCGGGTTCCGCACTGATCCTGTCTTCGCAGACGGGGTGCGCGAAGCGTGGCAAGGGCGCAGTGAAGGTCGACAAGGAAGCCGTCAAGGAGTTCATCCTCGACGACATGCCTGGCGACGTGAAGCACAAGACCGACGTCAACTTCGAGGACAAGGTCCACCTCATCGGGTGGACTGCCGAGCCCGAGATGGCGGCGCCGGGTTCGACGGTGCGCTTCACGCTCTACTGGAAGAAGACCGGTGATCTCGATCCGGGTTGGAAGCTGTTCACGCACGTCACGACCGACGACGTGAAGCAGGCGAAGGGCAACCTCGACTGCGTCGGCTCGATCCGTCAGGAGAAGGCCGCCAACTGCACGGTCCAGACCTACGGTCCGAGCGAGTGGGAGAAGGGCAAGGTCATCAAGGACTCGTTCGAGTTCTCGGTGCCCGGCGACGTCGCCTGGCCGACCTACCGCTTCCTCGTCGGCATCTGGAAGGACGACGCGCGCCTCAAGGTGAAGAACGCCGACGCCAACGACGGCGACAACCGCGCGAACGTCATCTCGCTCCCGACCGGCGTGAAGGCTCCCGAGCCCCCGCCGCCGCAGAAGACCGAGGTGCCGAAGCTGAACGCACCGAAGTTCGGCAAGAACGACATCAAGGTCGACGGCAAGCTCGACGAGAAGCCCTGGGAAACGGCAGGTTTCACAGGCCCTTTTGTCGGGCCGGGTGACGGGAAAGCGCCTCCCGATCATCCGGTGAATGGAGCGGCGAAGGTCGTCTGGGACGACTCGAACCTCTACGTGGGCTTCGTCGTCGAAGACAAAGAGCCTTCGTCGCCGTTCAAGGCGACCGACAAGGATCCGCACATCTGGGAGAAGTCATCGGCCGTCGAGCTGATGATCCAGCCCGGCGATCCCGGCGACAACAAGGGCTACTTCGAGCTCCAGGTCGACGTGAACGGCGCGATCTTCGACACGAGCTGGGACGACTACAACGTGCCGATCGAGGGCGCCGACGAGGCGACCAAGAAGTTCGGTCACATGGAGTGGGCGTCGGGCCTCAAGCAGGCCGTCGTCGTCGACAAAGAGAAGAAGAACTACACCATCGAGGTCGCGATCCCCTGGGCGTCGTTCAAGGCGCGCGAGGGCATCTCGGTTCCGCCGAAGCCCGGCGACAAGTGGCGCGTGAACTTCTACTCGTTCAAGGACGGGCAGAAGGCGGCGCTCGCGTGGTCGCCCATCCTCGGGGCAGGGAACTTCCACAAGACCTCGCGCTTCGGCGAGATCACGTTCGCCGGTCCCGGCGGCGTGCTCCCCGCCGCGTCTGCGTCGGCCAGCACGTCCGCGGCTCCGTCGGCCTCGGCTCCGCCATCGGGCTCGGCGAAGTTGCCGGTCGTCCCGCCGGGGATGAAGCTCCAGCCGGTGATGCCGCCGCACTGAAGGGCGCTGTGCGCCGTCTAGAGTCTAGGGTCTAGAGTCTAGAGTCGGAGTGACGAGAGGTCGGAGGTGCGCTGCATCTCCGACCTTTCGGCTTTGTTCTTTCGTTGCAGCGTGGACGATCCAAAAAGCTCGAAGGCCGGCGCGCGGCCAGCCTTCGTCGTCTCTCTCGGACTCTAGACTCTAGACCCTAGACTCTAGACTCTAGACCGCGCGCAGCGTGCGATCAGGCTCCCGCCTGCCAGAGCCCGTAGATCGCGCTCCAGCAGAGGAACAGCAGCACGACGAACAGCACCAGCGCGAGGTTCTCCATGCGCTTCTGCGACTTCTGCGTGGTGCCGATGCCGAACGCCATCGCGCTGGTCGCGATGCCGTTGGCGAGGTGGTAGGCAACGCCGAGCGTGCCGAGCAGGTAGACGACGAGCGTAGGGCCGTGGTGGCGCATCTCGCGCGCGATGTCGGCGAAGCGCTCGGGGTGTCCCTCGACGAAGCGCGGGTGGATGAACGCGAGCCAGAGGTGCGCGCCGACGAACAAGAGCACGCCGATCGCCGACACACGCTGCAGCAGGTAGCGCAGGTTGCCGAAGTAGCCGTAGCTCGTGTTGTTCGGCTGCATCTGGCGGATGCGGCCGATGCCCCACACCGTGTGGAGCGCGAGCGGCAGGAGGACGACGACCCACGTCACCATCGCCGAGATGGGATGGGACGGTTGCGTCACCGACTGCTGCCACGCCTCGGCGCCGCGGAAGGACGCGAGGTTGTTCCACACGTGGATTACCACCCACACGCCGAGCGGCGCGAGGGCCAGGATGGTCCCCAACCGTCGCCAGACGAACGTGCGGAACGCCGCCGTGTCACCCGATTCCGAAGTGCTGGTCGCGGACATTTCGGGCGAACCATAGGCGCCCGCCGGACGCTAGAAAAGGCTTTTGATCTTGCGCCCGATGCCCTTGACCCCGCCGCCACCGCCCCCACCACCCTTGCCCGAGCTGGTGGAAGAGCTCGGCGCGGCGGAGGCCTTTTCGGCGGAATCTTCGGGCATGGCCAAAGGCCCGTCGTTCGCGACGGACTTGGCGGGTGCCGTCACCGCCGGCCTCTTGCGGGGTCGTCGCTCGGCCTCGTCGTCGTCGTCGTCCTTGGCGGGGCGGAAGATGACGATCGTCAGGAGCAGCAAGAACAGCGCGGCGGCACCGCTGAGCGCGAACAGGAGGTGACGCGCCGGAACGCCGGCGCGCTTCGCGAGCGGCGAAAGCCGTGCCTCGAGCTTGTCGCGGGCGGCGAGCAGCGGGCTGGTCTTCGGGGCGACCGATGGCGGCGCGGGCGAGCCGACGACGGTCGCCGCGGCACCGGCGATGGTCGCCGCGTTCGCCTGCACCGCGCCGCGGTGAAGGCCGGTCGGCAGTGTCGAGGCGGGAAATGCGGCGAGCGACGAGCGCGCCAGATCGAGCTCGGCGATCGCCTGCTGGGCGCTCTCGGGGCGATCGTCGGCCTTCTTCGCGAGCAGGCGCCCCACGTAGGAAGCGAGATCGATGCTGACGCCGTTGGGGTCGAGCGGCGAGACGAGCGGCGGCGGCGCGTCGTTCACGTGGCGGGCGAGGATGATGATCCCGTCGCCGTCGAACGGCGGCTTGCCCGTGATCATCTCGTGGAGCATCACACCCACGGCGTAGAGATCGACGCGATGGTCGATCGTCTTGCCCATCGCCTGCTCGGGCGCCATGTACGCGGGCGTGCCGTAGATGGCGCCCATGCGCGTGAGGTTCTCGCGCTGCTCGCTCGCGGGCGCGGCGTCGGTGAGCTTGGCGATGCCGAAGTCGAGGACCTTCACCACGTCCTCGCCGTTCGGGCCCTCGCCGATCATCACGTTCTCGGGCTTGATGTCGCGGTGGACGACGCCCTTGCCGTGCGCCGCGGCCAACGCGGCGAGGATCTGTCGCGCGATGACGATCGCGCGATCGGGCTGCAGCGCCCCGTCGTGGACGATCGAGCGCAGGCTCCTGCCGTCGACGTACTCGAGCACGAGGAAGAACGAGCCATCCGCCAGGCGCCCGAAGTCGGTCGCGGCGCACACGCCGGGGTGATCGATGTTCCCCGCGGCGATCGCCTCGCGTTCGAACCGCGCCACGATCTCGGGCGAATTCATCGCCGTGGGCAGGAGCAGCTTCAGCGCGAAGCGCTTGCGCATGTGCACGTGCTCCGCGAGGAACACCGCGCCCATGGCACCTTCGCCGAGCTTCTTGATCAGCCGGTAGCGATCGGCGATCACCTGGCCCGCATCGGTCGACCCAGGAGCGGGGGTCGCCGGCGGCGTATCGACGTGCGCCGAGTCCATCACGGGTTGGACGAAGTTATAGCGAGAACTTCACGCGCGTGGTCTCGCCAGCACTGACCTTCGCGCCCTGAGAGACCGTTTTTCCGTTTCCGTCCGTACAGCTCACGCTGTGCCCGCCTGCGGAGAGCTCGATCGTGCCGGTCGGCGTGGCGCCCTGAGGCTTGCCGTCGACGCTGACGTTGCACCAGCCGCCGCTCGCAGAGACCATCAGCTTGCCGGTGCCTCCAGGTTGCGGAGCCGTCTCCTTGCCGCCGCCGCCCTTGGCCGCGACGGCACCGCCGCCGGTCGGGACCTTGTCGAGCGAAGCGTCGAGCTTCTTCGTCTCGCCGAGCTCGCCCGTGACCTTGAGGGTGCGGCTGACGAAACCCGGCGCCGTCACGACCACGCTGTGCGCATCGCCCGGCGTGGCCTCGACGATGGGCAACGTCACGGGCTTGCCGTCGAGCGTCGCCGTGGCACCCACGGGAGCGCCGTTGATCTCGAGCTTCACGACGCCCTTCTGCAGCGTGAAGTTGCGCGCGACCGGCGGGCCGGCGGTGAGCTCGACCTTCTCGGTCTTGCTCGCGAACCCCTCCATGCCGACCTTCACGTCGACGTTGCCGATGGGGAGGTTCTCGATGGTGGCGGGAGTGACCTCCGCCCGCACCTCGCCGTTGACCCAGATGTGCGCACCCGGCGGATCGCTCTTCACGACGAGCGTGGCCTTGGGGGCGGCGGGTTCGGCGCTGGTGGACTGCGCCGCGGTGGGCTGGTCTTGTTTGCGCAGCGCGATGATGGTTCCGGCGGCAGCGAGGGCGACGACTGCGATCGCGGCGAACGCCCACTTGGCGTTGCTCTTGGCCGGAGGAGGCACGCTGCCGACGCCGATGGCGCCGGTCGACGTGGAGATGTTGTGCGACGAGAACCGGCCCGAATCGACGCCGGTCACGCCGGTCATCGTCTGCTCGCTGTGGACGATCTCCTGCGCGATGATGTCGGCGAGCTGACGGCCCTGCATCAGGGCCTCCTTCTGCGCCGCCAACTTCTCCTCGAAGAGGCCCTTCATGAACTCCGCGAGGGCGATGCTGCTCACCGGCAGCTTCGCGTCGCGGACGAAGGCCTCGAGGTCGGCCTGCATCTCGCGCGAGCTCTGGTACCGCTTCTCGCGGTCCTTCTCGAGCGCGCGCATGACGATGGTCTCGAGCTGGGGAGGGTAGGCGTTGGCCACCCACGACGGCCGCGGGTAGTCGCGGTCGACGATCAGCTTCAGCGTCTCGAACTCGGTCGAGCCCTTGAACAGGCGCTTGCCCGTAGTCAGCTCGAACAGCATGACGCCCGTCGCGAAGATGTCGCTGCGCCAGTCGACGTCCTCGCCGCGGGCCTGCTCGGGCGACATGTACGGGACCTTGCCCTTGAGCTGCCCGGACTTGGTCTGCTCGGCGTTCTGGGTGTCGCTCTTGGCGACGCCGAAGTCGACGATCTTGGTGTCGCCCGCGAACCCGACGAGGACGTTCTGCGGGGAGATGTCGCGGTGGACGATGCCGAGCGGCGTGCCGTCGAGGTCGCGCCTCTCGTGCGCGTACGAGAGGCCCGCGCACATGCCGAGGATGATCGCGAGGGCGTGCTCGAGGGGGAACTCGACGACGCCCTTCTTCTTCATCTGCCGAACGATCGAACGGAGGTCCTCTCCGTGGATGTGCTCGAGCGCGATGAAGTAGGTGCCGTCGACCTGACCGACGTCGATCGTCTGGACGATGTTCGGGTGCGACAGCGTCGCCGCGACCCTTGCCTCGTGCAGCAACATGTCGATGAACCCACGGTCCTGGTTCATCGCGGGCAGGATGCGCTTGATGACGATCAGCTTCTCGAACCCGGCGACCGAGCGCTGGAGTGCGAGGAAGATCTCGGCCATCCCACCGGTCGCCATGCGACGGAGAAGCGTGTACTTCCCGAAACGCCGCGGGAGGGCGTCCTCGGGAGTAGCAGGCGGGATTTCGCTCAGGGCCGCGGTCATGAGATCCGGGGTTCCAGTCTCCGCGTGCATTTCACGTCGGAGCCAAAAACTGCAGGTGAGGCTAGCACCGTTTGTGTCGGATGCTGGACCTCATAGAAAGCTTTGTGTGGCAGCACAACCGGCAGCACGCCGACCTTGTAGGTCGACGTAAGGTCAGCTCGGCGCGCCATCCACGCTGCGACGGAGGCGCTCGAGCACGGTCTGGATCTGCCGGACGGTGTGCTCGTGCATGTGGGCGAGCTCTTCGATCCGATCGGCCGACTGGAGCAGCTGCTCGTTGCCGCGGGTCTGCCCGCGCTGCGACGCATTGAGCTGGTTGACCATGTTCGAGATGGCTTCGATCGCCTGCGTGATCTGACGGCCGCCGCGGGCCTGCTCTTGCGAGGAGCGCTCCACATGCTGGGTGATGAGGCGCATCTTCTCGGCGCTCTTCACGATCAGCTCGGAGCCGCGGGCCTGCTGCGCGGTCGCGGCGGCGATTTGCTGCACCGTCTCGGCGATGCGGCCGATCGCGTCGGTCACCTGCTTGCTGCCCTTGGCCTGCTCGACCGTCGCGCGAGCGATGGCCCGCACCATGGTCGTGCTCTTCTGCGAGGACTCGAGGATCTTCTTCAGCGCGCGCTCGGCTTCGTTCGAGACCTCGACGCCGCGATCGACGTTGTGCGCGCCGCGCTCGACGGCGGCGACCGCGTTCTTCGACTCGGCCTGGATGGTCTTGATCAGCTCGGCGATCTCCTTGGTGGAGGAGCCGGCGCGCTCGGCGAGGTCCTTGATCTCGTCGGCGACGACCGCGAAGCCCTTGCCGTGCTCACCGGCCTGCGCGGCGATGATCGCGGCGTTGAGGGCGAGCAGGTTGGTCTGCTCGGCGACGTCGTCGATGACGCTGAGGATCTGGCCGATGGCCTCGATGCGCGAGCCGAGGTTCGAGATGACCGCGACGGCCTCCTGCGAGGACTCCTTGATGCGGTAGATCTCGCCGATGGTCTTGAGAATGGCCTCGGCGCCGCGCTCGGCGTCGCTCGCCACTTCTTCGGAGAGCTTGGCCGTCTCGTTGGCGTTGCTCTGCACCTGGTCGATGGAGACGTCCATCTCGTTCATGCTCGAAGAGGTCTCTTCGGCGGTGAGCGAGAGCGCGTCGACGTTCTTGGCGACCTCTTTGATCGAGTAGGTCATCTCTTCGATCGAGCTGACCGTCTCGCGCACGGAGGCCGCGAGCTCGCCGACGTTCTCGGCGACCTCGTCGTTCGTGGCGGTGAGCTCGAGGATGGACGACGACGACTCCTCCGCGGACTGCGCCAGGGTCTCGACGTTGGTGCCGATCTCCTTGAGGGCCGCGGTGACCTCGCGCACGCGACGCCCGGCCTCTTCGGCCACGGCGAGCTCGCCCTGGATGGTGTCCTGCAGCTTGCGGTTCTGCTCGTCGAGCTTGGTGACGAGATCCTCGAGCTCGCCACGACGGCGAGTCGCTTCGGTCTTGCCGGTCGTCGACGCATCGCGCTCGCGGGCGAGCTCGGTCTGCACCCGGCGGAGCTCGTCTTTGATCTCGCGCAGCTCGTCGCGCTTGCTGTCGGCCTCGGCGAGCTGCTTCTTCGACTCGTCGCGCAGGCGGGTCAGCTCGGCGTTTGCCTTGTCGGCCTCGTCGCGGATGCCCTTGGCAGACTCGGCCGCGCGGGAGATCTCGTCGTAGACCGCCAGGAGCTCGGGGCTCGCGTCGGAGGGCGCCACCGGACGTTCGCCGGTCCACGCGCGCCGGACTGCATCGCCGAGACCACGAGGAAGGCCTCCGCCACCGCTACCCGCCCAGAGGATGGCGACGGCCGTGAGGAATCCGCCGCCGAGGCCCACGACCACCGAGTGCGGAAACATCACCGCGAACACGGCTGCCCACGCTACGAGGGCGAGCAACGCGAGGACGGCCTGCGGGGAGAGCCTGTTCATACGGGGAGCCCCGCGAGCGTAGGCGTGCGGACATCAGCGGGGCAAGCATGGAGAAGCCCGGAGGACGATCTCGACGACCTCCGGTGCGGCCCCGATGCGGATCGCGGGACCCGTGGTGCCGAGACCCGCGTGGACGAAGAGCTGCGCCTCCGACTCGCGGAACAGCCCGGCCGGCCACCGGGTCACCAGGTGACTGAGGGTCGCCCACGGCACCATGAACGGCACGGCGAGCTGGCCGGCGTGGGTGTGCCCCGAGAGCGTCAGGGCCACCCCGGCCGACTTCGCGTGGGGGAAGAAGTCGGGGTTGTGGGCGAGGAGGACCACCGGAGCGCCCGCCGGACGATCCGAAAGCGCCGCCGCGAGGTCGGTGTGCCCGCGCCACACGTCCTCGACGCCCGCGAGGTACAGCCGAGCGCCCGCGCGTTCGAGGACACGGCCCTCGTTGCGCAGCATGCGGACGCCCCGTGTCGCGAGCCGCGCGCAGAGGGAGTCCTCGCCGTAGTAGTCGTGGTTGCCGAGGCAGCCGAACACCCCGTCCCGCGCTTCGAGCGCAGCGAGGACCTCGATCGCGTCGTCGTGATACGCGGTTCCGGTCGTCAACACGTCGCCGGTGACCACCACCAGGTCGGGTGACAGCTCGTTCGCCGCTCGGACCCACGCGAGCGCCTGCTCCTTCCGGTCGATCGAGCCGATGTGCAGATCGGACAGGTGCGCGATCCGGTAGCCGTCGAAGGCCGCCGGAAGATCGGCGATCGCGATCTCCACGCGTCGACGGCGGATCCATCGACGACGCACGAGCACGCCGTATCCTGCGACCGCGACGGCTCCGGCGAGGCCCAGCTCGCACGATGCAAAGACGCCGAAGCGGCCTGACAGCAACAGGACCACAGCGGCGAGGACCGTCGTGATCGGCGACAGCATCGCCGTCATCCACAGCGCGTCGTAGAGCACCGCGACCGTGCTCCACCCTCGGGTCCGGAGCGTGTCCTGGAAGCCGAACCGGATGCGGGCACCGACCGGCGCGAGCACGGCCGTCGCCGTGGCTGCGGTGGCGACCCCTGCGGCGACCGCACCGAGCGGGAATGCGAGGCGAAACACGGCCACGGCGGCAGGCGCGAGTGCGCCAGCCGTGACGAGTTGCAGAAAGCGGACATAGCCGCCGGGCGTGCGCCGTCGGGGCCGGCTCATTCCGTCTCAGTCTGGTGTCGGACCGGGGCGAGCGGAAGCCCCAGCTGGGTGCGTTCCCAGGAATTCCGCGGCGGAGCAGGTTTCGTGGTAGGCATTCGTGACATGTCGGGCGCGGTCGTCGGGATCGATCTCGGAACGACCAACACGGTCGTGGCCGTGGTGCGTGGGGGCAAGGCCCACGTCATCGCCGATGACGAGGGGCATCGCCTCCTGCCGAGCGTGGTGTCGTTCCACCCCTCGGGCGACGTCCTCGTCGGTACCAAGGCGCGTGAGCGCCGGCTCGTCGATGCGCGGAACACCATCTACTCGATCAAGCGGCTGATCGGTCGCTCCTGGTCGAGCGACGAGGTGTCTCGGGCGCGGGCACGCTTCCCGTTCGAGCTTCGCGAGGGACCGACCCACGGTCCGCTCGTGGTCGCACGCGGTGAGACGTACACGCTCCCCGAGATCAGCGCATTCGTGCTCCGCAAGGCGAAGGCGATCGCCGAGAAGTCACTCGGCGAGTCGGTCGAGCGCGCGGTCGTCACCGTCCCCGCTTCGTTCAACGATCTGCAGCGTGCTTCGACCAAGGTCGCGGCGCGCGAGGCGGGGCTCGAGGTCCTGCGCATCCTCAACGAGCCCACGGCGGCCGCGCTCGCCTACGGGTTCGGCAAGACGGGCAACGAGCGCATCGCCGTCTACGACTTCGGCGGCGGCACGTTCGACCTCACGTTGCTCGATCTCTCCGGCAACGTGTTCGAGGTCATCGCCACTGCCGGTGACAGCTTCCTCGGCGGCGACGACCTCGACACGGCGATCGCGGACCGCATCGCGCTCGACATCATCCAGCAGACCCGCTTCGATCCGCGCGGCGACGTGCAGATCATGGAGCGCCTGCGCGCGGCTGCCGAACAGATCAAGATCACCCTCTCGGCGCAGACCGAGATCACCGTCGAGCTCAAGGAGCTCGGGTACGGACCGGGTGGCGCGGCGATCGATCTGGATTTCACGATGACCCGGCAACAGCTCGAGGTCATCGCGCAGCCGCTCGTCGAGCGCTCGTTCAAGGTCTGCGAGGAGGCGATCCAGCTCGCGCGCATCCGCTCCGATGCGTTCGACAACGTCATCCTCGTCGGCGGGTCGACGCGCATTCCGATGGTGCGCCGTCGTGTCGAGGAGTTCTTCGCCAAGAAGCCGATGGACCGCCTCAACCCCGACGAGGTCGTGGCCATCGGTGCGGCAATCCAAGCCGCTGCGCTGACCGGCGCGGAGCGTCGTCGCATGAACACGCCGGCGCCGCTGCTCGACGGCAACGCGGTGAAGGCCTCGCGCATCCAGACCCTCGGCGGCGTGGGCACCAAACCGGGTGGCGCGAGGCCGATGGCCCCACCTCCTCCACTCACGCGAAACACCGGTCGCCTGGTCACTCCGCCGTTGGCGCCCAACCCGGTCGCCGCGCCGCCACCCTCGGTGCCGGTCGAGGAGTATCCGCAAATCCCGGGCACGGTCATGCCCTCGCGTCCGCAGGTGACCGCGCCGCTCGTGCCCGAGTCGCGGGCTATCGATCGCCCCGGCCTTGATCGCAACACCGGTCGTCTGGTCGGACCGCCGCTCGGGACGCCGCAGGGCGATGCCTCGATCTTCGACGAGACCACGCTGCCGCGCATCCCGACTCCTGCGTTCCCGGCTCATGCGTTCCCGGATCACTCGCCCGAGCCGGTGCCGCTCCGCAACCTCGCGCCGCAGCCCGCTCCGAAGCCTCCGGTTCCGGATCTCGCATACCCACGTGCCGCCTCCGGCGGATCCGTGGAGTCGTTTCCGCCGCGCAGCCCCCCGCCGCCGCCCATGCCTGCGTTGGGGCCCGTGCGGACCCCTCCTCCGGCGCCGCTGCGCACACCGATCCCGGCGATGCCCGCGCTCCCGGGGCCGCAGCCCGGCGCTTCGCCCGCAGCGCCGTTCACCGCGCCGCGTCCCGCCCCGTATCCGTCGAACGAGCTCGGTGGGAACATGCCGTTGCTCATCGACGTCACACCGCTGACCTTGGCGGTCGAGACGGTCGGTGGCTGGGTCGACCGGGTCATCCCGCGCAACTCGCCGGTGCCCTGCGCGCAGACCCGCAGCTTCACGACCTCGCACGACAACCAGCAGGTCGTTTCCATCCGTGTCGGCCAGGGCGAGAGCGATCAGTTCGCGGGCAACAGCGCGCTCGGTGAGCTCGAGCTCTCGGGGCTCCGTCCGGCTCCGCGTGGCGAAGTCTTCGTCGAGGTCACGTTCGAGCTCGACGCCGACGGCATTCTCCAGGTGCGCGCGCGCGACCTCGAGACCGGGCGGGAGACGCGCGCGCAAATGCGTCTCATCGGGCTCGATGCGCAGGGGCGCGGGCGCGCGATGATGCCCGCCGTCGTCTGAGTCATGTCCCGTCCGGGCGACGACGACGACGACGATCGGACGCTTCCCGACGCCAAGGTTCCCCTGAGCCGGCCCGCGAAGTCCACGTTCGACGACGATTCGCCGCTGTCGTTCGTGCCGCCGCCCGCGCCGGCCCCAGCGGTGCCACGGCACTCGAAGGTTCCGCCGCTGTTCCGCGCGCTCGCGCCTCCGGGCTCTTCGCCGACGCCAGCCACTGTTTCGGTGAGGCCGCCTTCCCTCAGGCCGAGCCCGCCGCCCTCGCGTGCGCCCTCCGAAGCGCCCATCGAGCTCGACGAAGACGCCCTCATCGATCCCGACGAGGTCGTCCGCGAGTGGGCGCGCTCGCTCGACACGATCGATTACCTCTCGCTCCTCAACCTGCCCTGGGACCCGGAGCTCGGCGACGAACGCGTGCGCGAGGCCTGGCGCGCATTCGCGCTGGCGTTCCACCCCGATCGGCACCGCGACGCGCCCGAAGACGTGTGGACCGCGACGACCCAGGTGTTCCAGCGTGGCGCCGAGGCCTACCGCGTGCTCCAGGACCCCGCTCTGCGACGCAGGTACCTCGAGCTGCTCGCGACCGATGGAGCGGTGCGCATGTCGCCCGATCAGATGCAGCAGTCGCAGAGCGAGGGCGACGGCTCGCGCGCGCGCGACCTCGTGCACTCGCCCGCCGCGCGTGCGTTCGCCGAGAAGGCCGACGAGCTGCTGGCTGCGGGTAAGCTCGAAGCTGGTCGTCTGCAGCTGCAGCTCGCCTCCATGCGCGAGCCCGGAAACGAACGCCTCGCGCGCCTCCTCGGCGAGGTCGAGCAGCGGATCGCCGCGTCGCGCCCGCTCCGCTGACGACTTGGCCGGGCGGGTCGCCAACCCTAACGTGGTGAGCCGTGAACGGTCTCGCCGCGGCTCGTTGGCAGATGGAGCTGTCTCTCGGCTTCCACATCGTCTTTGCGGCGCTCGGGATCGGCATGCCCTTGCTGATGCTCATCGCCGAGGGGCTCCACCTGCGCACCGGCGCCGTGCATTACCGTGAGCTCGCGCGCACCTGGGGCAAGGCGACCGCGCTCCTGTTCGTCGTCGGGGCCGTTTCGGGCACCGCGCTGTCGTTCGAGCTCGGATTGCTCTGGCCGAAGTTCATGGCGTTCGCCGGTCCGGTGGTCGGGCCCGCGTTCGCGCTCGAGGGCTACGCCTTCCTCATCGAGGCCATCTTCCTCGGGCTGTATCTCTACGGGTGGGATCGGCTCACTCCGCGGCAACACTGGCTCGCCGGCGTGCCCGTCGCGGTCTCGGGCATGCTCTCGGGTGTGCTCGTCGTCGGGGCCAACGCGTGGATGCAGTCCCCGCGCGGGTTCGGCGAGGTGTTCGGCCGCGTCGTCGAGGTCGACACGTTCGCGACGTTCCTCAATCCTTCGTGGATCCCCCTCGCGATCCACTCGACGTTGTCGTGTTACATCGCCGTCGGGTTCGCGGTCGCAGGCGTGTATGCGATTGGAATGCTGCGCGGTCGCGACGACGCGTACCACCGCACGGGGCTCGTGCTCGGAATGGCCCTCGGCGCGGTGTCGGCGATCCTCCAGCCGCTCTCGGGCGATCGCGTGGCCAAGCTGGTCAACCAGACCCAGCCGGCGAAGCTCGCAGCGATGGAGGCGCACTTCCACACGCAGGCCGGCGCGCCGATCCTCGTCGGAGGAATCCCCGACGTTGCCCGCTCCGAGGTGCACTATGGCATCCACATCCCCAAAGGCCTGAGCTTCCTCGCGACCGGTGATCCGAACGCGGTCATCCGTGGGCTCGAGGACTTTCCGGTCGACGAGCGCCCGAACGTGATGCTGTGTCACGTCGCGTTCCAAGTGATGGTCGGCGCGGGGTTCGCGCTGATGGCGCTCGGGGCCGGGTTCTTCCTCGTGCGTCGCTTTCGTCGCGGCGAGCTCCCGCGGTGGATGCTCTGGGCCGTGGCGCTCGCGGCGCCGCTCGGGTTCCTCGCGCTCGAGGCTGGGTGGATCGTCACCGAGGCCGGCCGTCAGCCGTGGATCATCTACGGCGTCATGCGCACGAGTGACGCCGTCACCCCGCGCACCGACGTCGGCGTCACGCTCGCGATGTACACGGCGCTCTATGTGTTCCTCGCCGTCGCGCTGATCGGCCTGCTCCGAGGGCTCGCCAAGAAGCGCCTGGAGGCGGCGTGAGCCTCGCCGATCTCGCCGCGGCCGCGGGGGG